>MKWU01001184.1_pt1 | contig 46694 bp, 30 predicted proteins | sample 809101 | NCBI WGS metagenome assembly MKWU01 (sample SAMN05860141, study PRJNA318959) | sponge metagenome | host: Aplysina aerophoba | place: Slovenia: Piran, Adriatic Sea, Gulf of Piran | collected 2013-05-07 | reverse complement strand
CCGCGTCGAGCCGCTCCAGGATGGGCTGCAGCGTGCCCGGCTCGGACACGTTGCCGGCCAGGATCTCGCAGCGGCGGGGAAAGCCGGACCCGTCCAGGGCCAGCGCCAGGGAAACCAGCGGGCAGTCATTGCGCTTTTGCTTGTTATGCGCCGCGGCGCATAACAAGCAAAATGCTCCTTATGCTGTTATGCGCCCTCTAACGTGTAACCTTCGCAACAGCAAGGGCCGGGCTGGATTCGGGGGCGCATAACGGTTCGGTGTTGCACGTCGAACGACGCTCGGTTCTGATTCCTCTGGAAAGGAGAACTGGGTATGTTCGAACAACTCTTCAAGCGGGACGCCACGGTGCAGCGGTACCTTGCCGCCCCGCTCGCGCGTTCCCGCAGTGATCATCTTCATCACTGTGCCGCGCTGGGGGCCAAGCCCTCCACTCTACGGACCATCGCGGTCACGCAACTTGCGCTTCTCTGCTATGCCGACTTGGCAGAGACGGGCGTGGTCCCGTTGCCGCGAGTCGAGGAGGCTGCGGACCGCTGGCTTGCACAGGAGCCGGGGCGCCGCAACGGGGACCAGAAGGCGGCGCGCCGTCGATTCGTCTGGCACGCGGCGGGCTGGCTGGAGTTCGCCGGGCGTCTGGAACGACCTGTCGCTACGGCCCATCCGACGGACAGCCGGCTCGCGGCTTTCACCGATTACATGCGCCAGGAACGAGGCTGGTCCGAGAGCACAATCCGGATGCGTCGTGGCACGGCGGGTGAGTTCCTGCGCCGCTGCTTTGACGCAGGCCTACCCTTGGAGCGCGTCGCGCTGCAGGACATTGACCAAGCCGTAGCCGCGAAACGTAACACGGACGGTTGGTCGCGCAGTTCGCAACGGACCTACGCCGGTGCTCTGCGAGGGTTCTTGGGTTACGCCGAGGAGCAGGGCTGGTGCGCACGTGGGCTGGCTGCGAGCGTCACCTCGCCCCGGGTCTATGCGGGCGAGGGCCTGCCCGCGGGACCGGCTTGGGACGATGTCGGGACGTTGCTCTCGGCGCCTTGGGGCGACGGGGCCGCGAGTGTGCGCAACCAGGCCATCCTGCTGCTGCTCACCCAGTACGGCTTGCGAGCCGGCGAGATTTGCGGGCTGCGGTTGGACGACATTGATTGGGAGGCGGAGGGCTTGAGCGTCCGTCGGCCCAAGCCGGGACGCACGGATAGCTACCCGCTGGCCCGCAGCACTGGGGATGCCATTCTGCGCTACTTGCGGGAAGCGCGGCCCCGCTGTGACCGTCGCGAAGTCTTCCTGACTCTGATAGCACCGGTGGGGCCTCTCAGCCCTGGCACAGTTTCGGGAGTCGTTCGTAGTCGCATGCGGCGACTCGGCATCGACAGTCGGAGCCACGGAGCCCACGCGCTGCGCCATGCGTTCGCCCAGCACTTGCTGGCAGAAGGCTTCTCCATGAAGGAGATCGGGGACTGCCTGGGACACCGCAGCCCCGACTCGACAGCGGTCTACGCCAAGGTCGATTATGCCGCGTTGCGGCAGGTGGCGAACTGCGAGTCGGAGTGGCTGGCATGACAAGACTCCACGACGCAATTGAGCAATACATCGACTGGATGCGGTCGCACGGTGCCCGCTTCGTTCGGAGTGCCGAGACGCTGCGCCGATTCGCCCGCACCGTCGGCGACGAGGCCGGCTGCGACACGGTTAGTCACGAGCATGCGGCGGCCTACTTGAGCCGAGGCGCCCTCCGGGCGTCCTCGCTGGCCTTTGAGTACTATGCCTTGGCTGGTTTCTACCGTCATGCCGCGGCCCGCGGTATCGCGACCCGCTCGCCACTGCCGGCACAACCGCCGCAACGCTCGCAGCCATTCCCTGCATACATCTTCTCGGACGACGAAGTGCGCCGCCTGCTCGCCGCCACCGAGGAGTCCCGTCGACGCGCCACGCAGTTGGAGGCACCCACGCTGCGCACGCTGCTGATCTTGCTCCGCGGTGCTGGCTTGCGCCGCGGCGAGGCACTCCGGCTCACGCTGGCTGACGTCGATTGCGAGGGCGCATTGCTCACCATTCGGGAAACCAAGTTCTTCAAGACCCGGTTGGTGCCGCTGGCACAGCGGGTTGCCCGCGCCCTTGAGGACTACGCCGCGCGGCGTCTTGCGGGCAGCGTTTCGCGGGCCCCTGAGGCTCCGTTCCTTGTCAACCGCGACGGCACGTCGCTGAAGCCAAGCACCGTCTCGCAAGCATTCGCCGACCTGCGCCGGGCCGCCGGAGTGGGGCGCGACGACGGTGCGCCCTACCAGCCCCGCCTGCACGATTTGCGGCATTATCTCTTGTACTGTTTTATCTCATGTAAATTCGGTTTGGTCATGTTTTTGATGTAGTAGTTGAATGATTACACGACATAATCGGAACTCCAATCGTTGCCCTTTAATGGGGGCACTTGCCAAGACATCGCCGCGAACAGGCGATTCGGGACGATACCAGCCGCCTGACGCTCTTCTCGCCTTTCTGGGCAGCCTCTGACGGCTAACTGATTATGTCGTGTGAAATGCACGCATGTGGCGGCAACCCTATGTGTCTGCTGCCACTTGGCGTAATGAAGAGCGTTTTTTGGTCAGCGGCGCGGCAGGAGGGTGCAGGAATGGGAGAAGAATGTGCTGGCCGCGCCGGTGGCTAAAGAACGTATTGAACTGAGCCGCTGGCTGATGGCTTGGCTAATGGCGCTTATTCCGAGCTCGGAATAAGCGCCATGGATTGGTGCTGCATTGCCGCACGAGCCGTGATCTCGTCGCGGACTGCCTCCGGGACGTCCTGAATGGTGATCTGGACGGCCATGCTTGTGTCATGCCATCAAGAAAACTGTTTCGCATGCACACTTGCACCCGGTGGAGGGTGGTTGCTGCCTTCCGCGCCGATTCCCCCGTGTGGTGATGACGCGGGGGAATCGCGGCGCTTGTGGGCCAGAGCCGGTACTGGTATCCTTTCGTCAATCGAGACGCTGAGTTGACATCCGATTCCGGTCTCGAGCCTGGCGGCGGGGCATTCTCGCTTCGTGCGCGATCCGCCTGTGGGGATTGGGGGTATTGCGAGGCCGAACTTTCGCTATTGGCAGGGCTGCGTGGCGGCTTGGACTGTTTCCAGCGTGCTTGTGCGATCGATCCCACCAGTCTCGGCAGTGGCGAGGGTCAGCAGCGACTCATGCCGTGCTGCACGCCGCAGGGTCGCTAGCCGGCATCGGGGGGCAACGGCCGGTCTGGATAAAGCTGCTCAGCTTTCCATCGCCCCTTCGGGTCGGCATGTTGGAATGGTTCAGGTCATCCCGAGGTGAGATTGCCTTCCGTGCACGGTGACAGCGGGACCAGAAAAGTTGTGCAGGAGCTGCCAAACCGTAGGATTCGGCCCGGCCTGCTCCGATCGACAGAGCCGTCTGTTTGCAAATGCGGCCAGCCAAGCCAACCACTTGGCTCCGAGGCCCAGGGAGTCTGGGCGCCGCCAGAAATGTGAAGAGGCCGAAGGACGCCGAGCTTGATCCACGAATTGCGGCCCGGAATCAGAAATGACGAGATCCATCCATCAACCCGTCTACGCCTTGGCGCTCATGGCCGCCACGATGCCTGCTCAGGAACCCGCGCCCGAGCAGCCTCCAGGCCCGCTCACGCTGGAGGCAGCCGTAGACCTGTCGGCGCGCCATTTCCCGGCGGTGCAGGCGTCGTCGGCGGAGGTTTCTGCAGCGGAAAGCGGCATAGCCCTCGCGAAGACCGCGTACCTGCCGCGGGCGGACATGCGCCTCGGTGTTAACCGGGCGACCCGCAACAATGTTTTCGGGTTGATCTTTCCGAACGGAATTATCCCGGGGATCTCCGGTCCTGTTCAGGAAGAATCCGTCCAGACCAGCGGGTTTGGGAGTTCGGCGGGCGTCCTGCTCTCCTACGAGCCGTTCGATCTGGGCTTGCGGCGGGCAAATGTCCGGGCTGCCGAAGCGGCCAAGACGCGCGCCCAAGCTGGGCGAGCCATGACAGAGTACGAGGTTTCCCTGAAGACGGCGGATTCCTACCTGCGGGTGGTCGCAAGCCGACGCGCCGTTCGGGCAGCCGAGGCGAACGTGGAACGGCTGCAGGTCTTTCACGACTCCGTTCGCGCTTTGGTCCAGAACGATCTGCGGCCCGGCGCGGACCTGTCACGCGTCCAAGCGGAGCTGGCTCGCTCCCGATCGGACTTGATTCGCGTCCAGCAAGATGAGCAACTGGCGTTGGCTTCGCTGGCGGAGTGGCTCGGGTTTGCCGGGGTCACTGTCGAGATCGATCCTGCGGGATTGCTAGGCGATCCGCCCATGGTGGACTTGCCGGAGCGTTCGGTAGACGGGCACCCCGTGGCGGCAGTGGAACAGGCCGAGATCGCCTCTAGGGAGGCCCGGATCGAGGCAATCAAGAAAGAATGGCGGCCGAGGTTCCTGGCTCAGTCCGCATTGTACGGTCGGGGGACAGGAGCCCGGCTCGACGGGTCCTTCCAGGGAAGCGCCCATGGGCTCGTGCCCGCCGAAGGGAATTGGGCGGTCGGATTCAACATGAACTTCGACCTGCTCGACTACAAGAGGAATCGGGCCGAGCTCCAAGTCGAAGCCCATCACCTCGAGCGGGACCGTGCGCGGCAGGCGGCGGTCACGCAGGCACTGCGCGGCGATGTCACCCGGGCGAGGATTGCAGTCCAGTCTGCTCGGGCGATCGCGGAAAACACTCCGGTAGAGCTGGAAGCTGCAGAAGCGTTGGAAACGCAAGCCCAGGCCCGCTACAAGGCCGGCCTTGGCACTGTGGTCGAAGTGGCGGAAGCCCAGCGGCTGCTTCGCCAAGCCGAAGTGGATGACTCGCTCGCCAGCCTCGGAATCTGGCGCGCCTTGTTCGGGCTTGCGGCCGCTCAGGGCGAACTGGACGAGCTATTGACGGCGGCTAGCCGGTAGAGGGATCGAACCATGTGGCTCATTCATGCCGCGATGCGGCGGCCGATTACAGTCCTGATGGTGATTCTTGGCGTGGCGCTGGCATCCGCGCTGGCACTGACCCGCATGAAGGCTGATATCTTTCCGGATCTCGGCACTCCGGTCATCTATGTTGCCCAGCCCTATGGCGGGATGGACCCGGCGCAGATGGAAGGGTACCTCGTGAATTACTACGAGTATCACTTCCTCTACATTCGCGGGATTGATCATGTCGAATCGCGATCGATCCAGGGCGCGGCGCTGATGAAGCTGCATTTCCATGAGGACACGGACATGGCGACCGCCATGTCCGAGACGGTCGCACAGGTCAACCGTTCGCGTTCGTTCATGCCGCCGGGAACGGTGCCGCCATTCATCATGCGGTTCGATGCCGGCAGCGTGCCGGTTGGCTATCTGGTGTTCTCGAGTGAGACACGGGGCGTTGATGAAATTGCGGACCTGGCGCTGTTCAGGGTGCGGCCCATGTTCTCGCGGCTCGAGGGGGTCTCTGCCCCGCCGCCATACGGCGGCAGCGCCCGCAGCCTCGTCGTGCGAGTAGATCCCGACAAGCTGCGCGCCTATAGCCTGTCACCGGATGACGTCGTTCAGGCGATCGCGAAGACCAACACGATCTCGCCGTCAGGCAGTGTTCGCATCGATGACAAGAACTATCTAGCGCCGGTCAACTCGACAGTCGTGCAGGCGGCCGATTTGAACGATGTGCCGATCACGAGCGGATCGGGACCGGCGGTCTTTCTGCGCGATGTCGGCTACGCGGAGGACGCCGCCGACATCCTCACCAGCTACGCTCTCGTCGATGGCGCTCGCGCCGTGTACATCGCCGCGACCAAGCGAGCCGATGCATCGACGCTTGAAGTCGTGCAGCGGGTGAAGGATTCGCTTCCCACGTTCCGGGCCGCGATTCCGGAAGACATCAACGTTTCCTTCGAATTCGACCAGTCGTTCTACGTCCTCAATGCGATCCGGGCTCTCACGATCGAAGGGGTCTTGGGCGCCCTGTTCACGGGGTTGATCGTGCTCTTGACTCTCGGCAGCTTCCGCAGCGCGATCGTCGTTGTGATGACGATTCCGATCGCGCTGCTCTCGGCCACTGTCGCCCTCTGGGCGGCCGGGCAGTCGATCAACTTGATGACTCTCGGCGGCCTAACTCTCGCGATCGGCATCCTGGTAGACGAGTCGATCATTGCTGTTGAGAACATCCATACGCACCTAGCCCAGGGAAAGCCCGTGGCGAAAGCCGTCCTGGAGGCCAGTCGCGAGGTGGTCGTGCCACGGCTGCTGGCCATGCTCTGCGTCGTCTCGGTTTTCGCGCCGTCATTCTTCATGACGGGCGTGGCCCAAGCGATTTTCGTCCCCCTTGCCTTGGCCGTTGCTTTCTCGATGATCTCGTCCTACTTCCTGGCCAGCACATTCGTGCCGATCATGGAGACCTGGCTGAACCGTAGGGCGAGCCATGCGTCGATCATGCGCCGGACCTGGTTCTCTCCCATCCAGCGCGCTTTCGGCAACGTGTCGAGCGGTCTCGTTGCGCTGCGCTGGCCGATATTCGGCTTGTACCTCATTGGCACCGCCGGAATCCTGTACTACGTCGGTGGCGGTCTCGGGATGGACATTTTTCCGCGGATGGATACCAACTCGCTTCAGATGAGGGTGCGAGGCCCGGCAGGGACGCGCGTGGAGCGAACTGAACGGATAGCGCAGCAAGTTCTCGCCGCTGTTGACGAGATTGTTGGGCCGGAAAACGTCGAGAAGTCGATCGCGTTTGTCGGCGTCCAGCCGTCCAGCTTTCCGGTCAACCTGATTTTCCTGTGGACGGGCGGGCCGCACGAAGCGGTCATGCGGATCGCGCTGAACCCCGACTCCGGCATTCCAACGGCGAGGGTTGAAGAGGAACTGCGCAGGCGGGTGTCCGAGCTGGCGCCGGGCACGCAGATTGCGTTCGAGTCGCCTGACTTGGTCAGCCAGGTCATGAGCTTCGGCGCGCCGACACCGATCGAGATCGCCGTTGCTGGCCCGGACCTGGCCGAGAGCGAAGCCTACGCTCGCGAGGTGGTGGCGCGACTCGAGACCGTCGACTATCTCCGCGATGTTCAAATTGGAGAACTGCTCGAGTATCCGTCCGTCGAGATCAACGTGGATCGAAAGCGCGCGGCGCAACTGGACGTTTCGGTCGAGGAGATCGGCAAGGCACTCGCCCCTGCCACGTGGTCCAGCCGCTTTACGACGCCCGTCTATTGGGCGGATCCAAAATCAGGCATCGCGTACCAGGTCCAGGTGGAAATCCCGCAGTCGATGATCCAATCCCTGGAAGATGTCTCCCGGGTGCCGGTCAAGAGCCGCGCCCCTGCACCGACTCTGGTAGGGGATGTCGCCGAAGTCACGTTCGGCCAGGCAGTGGGCGAATACCACCGGTACAACATGCAGCGCATGGTGACTGTGACGGCCAACGTCGTCGATCACGACCTGGGTCGAGCGGCCGCTGACATCCGCATGGCACTATCTGAACTGCCCCCGCCCCGTGGAGTCAACGTCAATGTCCGCGGCCAGGTCAGCCCGATGGAGCTGATGACCGGCAGCTTGGAGCTGGGCCTGATGCTGGCAGTCGTCGCTGTGTTCCTGTTGCTGGCTGCGTATTTTCAATCGGTCAGCGTCGCCTTCGCTGTGATCATGGCGATTCCCGCGGTGTTGTCCGGCGTGATCCTTGCATTGACGTTGACGGGAGTGACGCTCAACATCCAGTCGTTCATGGGAGCGATCATGGCAATCGGCGTCTCGGTTGCCGACTCGATCCTGCTCTGCACCTTTGCCGAGAAGTTCAGGCGGGCCGGCATGTCATCGGTTGAGGCCGCTGTCGAGGCATCGCGCTCGCGAATGCGCCCGATCCTGATGACAAGCGTGGTGATGATCGCGGGCATGACACCGCTAGCGCTCGGTGCTGAGCAGACCGCTCCACTTGGAATCGCGGTGATCGGCGGGCTCGTTGCCTCGACGCTGGCGGCCTTGGTCGTGATTCCGTCAGTATTCGCCGTGGTTCAAAGAAACGCGTCGACATCGTCAGCTTCGATCGACCCCGAAGATCCCGGAAGCCCGCATTACACCGGCGGTCCGGCGCCGGCGTCCCCCGTTGCCTAGAAGGGAAAACCCATCATGCGTATCACCATCCTTGCCGCACTGCTACTCTCTTCGACCCCGCTTCTGGCCCAGGAATCCAGGACTGTTCGCACGGAACTGACCCAGGTCGTCTCGAAATCGCTGGATGAGATGATGGTCATCCCCGGTGAACTGAAGCCCTACCAGCGCGTGGATATTCATGCCAAGGTCACGGGTTTCGTCGAAGTCGTCCACGTGGATCGCGGGTCGTTTGTCGAGGAAGGGCAGCTCCTTGCGGAGATGAGCGCGCCCGAGCTCGAAGCCCAGCGGATCGAGGCCCAGGCGAGAATCCCGGCGGTCGAATCCCAGCGGATCGAGGCACGCGCCAGACTCGCCGCGGCTCTGAGCACGTTTCAGAAGCTGTCCGAAGCGGCCAAGACTCCGGGAGTTGTCGCTGGCAACGATGTGGTGCTGGCGGAAGCCAACGCGAAGGCTGAGGAAGCACGGATTGCTGCGCTCGATCAGACCATCGCCGCCCACGAAGCCTCAGTCCGAGCTCTCGAAGAGATCGAGAAGTATCTGAAGGTGATGGCGCCGTTCGCCGGCGTGGTCACCCAGCGCCTCGCTCATCCCGGCGCGCTCGCCGGGCCACGAGGCGATACGGCCATGCCGTTGTTCACGATCGAGCAGGTGTCGCGCTTGCGCCTCGTTGCCGCCGTTCCGGAAGCGTACAGACAGAGCATCGCGCGTGGCCGGAAGGTGCAGTTCAGTGTCGCCGCGTTTCCGGCTGAAGCCTTCACCGCGGTTGTGGCGAGGCCGGCCTACGCCGTCGATCCCAAGACCCGGACGATGCCGGTCGAGTTGGATTTCACCAATACCCGGACCAAGCTGACGCCGGGCATGTACGCCGAGGTCCAGTGGCCGGTCCGGCGCTCGGACGAAACGCTGTTTGTCCCGAAGAGCGCGATCATTGCGACTACTGAGCGCATCTTCGTGATCCGAGTTGCCAATGGCGAGGCCGAATGGGTCAACGTTCGTCGTAGCCAGTCGGAGGGGGATCTCGCCGAGGTATTCGGCAATATCGAGGCAGGCGACACGATTGTTCTGCGGGCAACCGACGAGATCAGGCCTGGAACAGAGGTGCTGGAGCGACAGTAGTCTGTCTGTTGCCTGTTCGTCCAGAGCTTAGGGCCCGTACGGTCTTCACAGGCCTCGAGGCAGTTGGGGAGACAATCGTTCTGGGGCTCCAGCCAGCGCTCCGAGCGGCGGCGGACATTGCCATGGGAACGGTCCTGATCGGCGCCCCGTTGCGGGCGTGACAGGAGTCTCGCTTGGGCGCCGACCTCGTCTCCAGCGAGTCGTCAGTAACGCAGACTCTTCCTGAAGTCTGGTGTTTGCCCGCCCTTGACCAAGGTGCTCCAAGTATCGAGTCTGCCCCGGTCCATTCTCCAGAATTTCGAGCACAGCGCGAAGTACCCGAGCACAACTTCTGATTCGCCTAGCTCGAGCAACTCATGTGCCAAGGTCATGTCCGGGCCGAACGAGTTCAGCTGAGGCGACCCCGGTGTTCTGCCGGCGGCGATCAGGCGCAACTTCGCCTCTTCAATGCGCCCTTCCAAGAGCGCAATGCGGCCCAGGGTGAGGTTCCCATAATGGACCCGATTGCCATGGTTCCAGCCTTCTCCGTTCTCTTCCAGCATTGCCTTGGCGTACTCCTTGGCCTTCTCGATGGCGCCAGCGTTGAATGCTGTGGTGCCGAGGTCCGTCAAGAGGTAGCCGCGTCGCAGTTCGTCCGACAATTCATAAGCACGCTCAAACTGCGCCAGCGCTCGCCTGACAGCCTCTGGATCTCTCTTTCCATCACGGAGTCGGCTGTCCAACCGGTGTAGCTGTCCGAGCTGCTTGGCCCAGCCCGGGTCCCCTGCATCAATGGACTGCGCACGTTCGAGGAGTTGGATTGCGAGTTTCCGATCGCTTAGCGTGAAGAATTCCGCCGCATGCTCCAGCACGGCAAGGTTGTTGGGATCGTTTTCGAGATGCCAAGACCACGCGTCCTTTCCTTCGACATAGCCTTCGGGGGAGAAAACGCGGTTAATGTTGGCCTCAGGGCCAGCCAGAGCATTCGCTTCCGGTGCGTTCTTGATCAACCAAACGACATGCTCACGGTGTCTATCACGTGCAGCGTCGTCGCGGAATTGCCGAAAGTAATACCCGACGAGCTGAACTCTCGCCAGCAGGTCTTCTGGGTTCTCAGCAAGCTCCGCCTCCAGCGATGCAGCTTTTTCTGGTGTGATCTTGCTGCCTGCTCGCAGGTGGCCACGTAGGTCCTGCGTGAGACCCGACGAAAAGAAACCGGTTCCCAACAACAAGGCCGGGATAGCGAAGAAGAACCTGATTGGCATCTTGAACCTCCTGGAGTGAACCAAACAGTCGATCTGACAGTCAGTATAGACCTCGCATACGGACTTCAAGTTCCCGAGAACCGATCGGGTTCGATGCGTGATGATCGCGGTGTGAATCGAACCCGCATGAATCCCCTCAAGTTGGCCTGGAGACGTGAGAGTGTTGCTTGGATGCCGTTCTGGGACTTCATACGCCTCGTCCCGGCGGTGTCCATGATGCCAGCCAGCACGGCGGTTGAGGTCGAAAGAACGTGACGATCCCTGCCCTGTCTGTTGGGAGCCGCCGGAGGCTCGGCTAGGCCCCTCCAAGCGTCAAGTGGAAATCTGTGGACGGTTCAGCAATGGCGTGACGAGGAGCCCTCCGCATTCAGGGGGCAGAGGGAAGAAAGCGCGCTGATCCGAGTCTGTTGCGGACCGGTGTCAGTGAATGAGATTCGCACCAAAGTCTGGAATCCTACCGCTCGTCACCTGCTCGGACCACCTGCGGAGTTTGTCCTTGGCGCGATCCGTGTCCCAGAACTTTGAGCACAACTCGAAGTACTCGAGGACGATCTCCCTCTCGCCTAGTTCGACCAATTCCTTGGCGAGTGCCATGTTCGGGCCGAACGAGTTCAACGTTGGAGCACCCGGTGTCCCGCCGGCCGAGAGGAGGCGGTTCTTGGCCTCCTGCAGCCGACCCTCGGCAAGTGCGATTCTCCCGAGTGTGAGGTGACCGTGGTGAACCAGGGTCCCGCGATTCCAGGCTCGATTGCTCCGGCTCAACATGGATTCCGCGTACTCTCGCGCCTTCTCGACTTCCCCGGCGGTTAAGGCTGCCTTGCCAAGTCTTTCCAGCAGGCCGTCGCGCTGCCTCTCGTTGGAGAGCTCGTAAGCTCGCTCGAATTGAGCCAGAGCTCTGACGGCGGCCGTGACGTCAGCAGATCCACTCGCACTCTGCATGTCCAAACTATGCAGATGTCCAAGCTCCTTTGCCCACGACGGATTCAGATCGTCAAGCGCCTGCGCGCGCTCGAGCAGCTGGATCGCGGTTGTCCGATCGCCGAGCGTATGGAACTGAGCCGCATTTTTCAGAATCGCGAGGTTGTTCGGGTGTCTCTCCAGGTGCTCAGTCCACAAGCGCGTTGCCTCCCCGTATGTTGCGGAGTAAAGGCCACGCGTGATCATGGCCTTTGAGCTATCCAGAACGTTCGTTTCCGGTGCGTTCTCGATTAGCCAGAGGACGTGTTCGTGGCGTCTCGTGCGAGCCGAACGGTCCCTGAACAGCCGGGCATAGTACCCGACGAGCTCAGCTCGGGCGAACAGGTTCTCAGGGTCTCTGTCAAGCTCTGCTTCCAGGGATTCGGCCTTCTCCGGAGTGAGGTTTCTGCCTGCTCGCAAGTGCTCGCGCAGATCCTGTGCAATCACCGATGAAACGAGCCCGGCTCCGATGTACTGAGACGAGGGTAGCGTAGAACAACCTGACTGGCATGTCGCACCTCCGGCGTGGCCTGACCGCTAGGACTACTACGCAGTATAGGTCTGCCCTCTCGTTCCGGATGGCACGGATCATGCAAGCTGTAATGAGATGCGTTGTAGGCTGTGTTCACAACGCTCTGGGAATCGCTAGACGCCAGTTGGCACTCCTAGACTAGGCGGACCCGAGCCTACCTCGCCAACACTCATTGAGTCCGCCCCCGAGGGTTGATCAAATCAAGGTTTCCCGTTAGCTCAGCGGCGAGCCAAAACAGCCCTCTGCGTCGATTACAATCGGGGGCTCACGTTCAGGGCTTTGACCGCTCTTGCCGTGCAAACTGCGGTGTTCTCGGGGCTTGCACAAGCTATTCGAGATGACTGGTCACCGACCTCCTCAGGGAGCTGTGGGTTCCTCGTTGGGAACACCATCGCGCGCACTCGACGGCCGACAAACTGGGGACTGAGTTCAGGCCGAGTACCGCATTCCGGGCGGGCGGTGACTGGGATTGGGCCGGTCGCACAGCAGCGCCCGAGGAAAATCATCGATGGGACAGGAATAGGTACACGAGAATCGTGCTACACTGATCTCGTGTCATGAGAAACGTTACGATCACGCTTACCGAAGAACTTGCCTTGTGGTTGCGGGTGCGGGCTGCCGAGCAGGACCGAAGTGTCTCGAGCTGGCTGGCTACCTTGATTGAGGGGATGAAACTCCAGGAGGACGACTACCGGAGCGCGATGGAACGGACGCTGGCGATCAAACCCCGGCAAGCAGAGTGGATTGGGGGACACAGACCTACGAGGGACGAGTTGCATGACCGGGCCGGTCTTCGTTGATACGAACGTAGTCGTCTACCGGCATTCCGCATTGGACACAGCGAAGCAGGCTCGTGCCGACAGCTGGTACACGCTGCTTTGGCACCTCCGCATGGGCCGAGTGAGTTTTCAGGTCTTGCAAGAGACCTATAGCGCGCTCACCAGAAAGCTGCGGCCGGCCGTGCCCGAGTCAGATGCGCAGGCGATCGTTCGGGGATTGACCGCATAGAATCCGGTTCCGGTCAACCGTTCGATTCTGGAGCGAACTTGGCTCCTGCAAGCGCGCAACTCTATCTCGTGGTGGGATGCCCTGATCGTCGCAGCCGCACAGTTTTCTGGGTGCGCCATTCTTCTAACCGAGGACCCTCAGCATGGACAGGTCTTCGACAGCGTCCGCGTGATCGATCCGTTCGATTCGCTGGATCGCACGCCCGAACAGCTTCTCGAAGTACGGGATCGATGAGCGGTCCTCGGCCGGTACCGCTCTGTTGGTTCTCCGACCTGCGCCCCGATTCCGAACTGCTGTGCATTGGTGCTTCCTCTATTCCTTTCCTACGCGTCCAACTTGGTATCGGGCCAAGGACGAGAGGAGCAGGGAGTTCGCGAGGGGTTCACACTATGTGTTAGTGCGATCTCAAATCCCCCCTGGAGCATTCACCGGAGTGATGTCCGACCGTGCGTGGACAGGGCGGGATGGTCGCCTTGAGCCCGTCCGGTGCCACCGGAGAAGGGGAGTCACGTTCGCGACATTGGCGATTGAAGTCGGCCTGCGTCACGCGCAGTTTAGACTTTGATACGACCGCTTCGGGAATTGGCGGTCCAGAGTTGACAGTGCCTGGTGATGGGGCTATGGCGACGACGATGACCAGGTCTGCGCTGTGGGGTTGCCCATTGCACTGAGCCATCAATGCGTTGGCAAGATTGCCGGTGGCCTCTGAACTGTTCAATAGGCCCTGGCCGTCCCCCGAGATTCGCGCGGGACAAGGAGACAGGGCTGGAGAACCCCGTCCGAGTGGATCCTCCGGGTGGCTGCCCAGCAACTTGCCGAGGAAGCGCGATGACGTCCCCAGACGGCGGGGCTTGTCGCAGACAATACGGCGGGGGCCGATACCGCTCAGTCGATGCTCACGTATCGCTCGAGCCGTCCAACTTCGTCGTCGTCGACGTACTTGCCGATCTCCCGCCGGAACTCTTCGATCTGTCGGTAGGGCCGATACTCCTTGAACTCGCGGAGCATCCGGCGGCCCATCCCCGGAATCGAGAGGATGTCTCCGTCGCTGGCCGTGTTCAAGTCAATCGGCACGAAGACAAACTGCTCCAGCCGTGCGACTTCCTCGTCATCAACGTACTTGCCGATTTCCCGACGGAACACCGGAAGGCCGGCATAGGGCTTGTACTCGTCGAATTCGTGGGCCATGCGTCTGCCGACCCCGGGGACGAGATGAATCTCTTCCTCGGCCGTGTCGTTCAGGTTAAGGGGTAGGAACAGCCGCGAGTAGAGTTCGTCCTGCTGCTCCTCGGTCAGGGATGCCCCGACGAGAGCATGGATCTCGAGCATGTTCCGAAACGGACGACCCTCAACAATCGAAGATGCCTTGGCTCCGTTCATGTGCGGCAGCGCGGCCATCTCAGTCTCTGTCGCTGTGTTCGGGTTGAGCACGCCCATGTTGCGGCCCACCTGAGCGTCAGCGGAACTGGCGTATAGCATCGCCAGCACAAGTGGCACCAGGCATGACCGACCGGGTCTTCGGGACATCATTTTCACCTCTGTTCCTTGGGTTCGTCACCTTCCTCGGAGGATCCTGATTGATCGACACCGGAGTCGGCGAAGATCGGGTGCCGGTAAGTGTACAGGAGGCCCACCAGCCCCAACTGAACCATGGTACCCGGTGCGAGGGCCGGCATCGCTCCGGTCAGCGAGGCCCAGATCAGTGACCAGCCCGCGGCCACGGGATTCATTTCAAGCTCGAACTCGAGGTTGCTGGCGTAGTGGAAATAGATGCCAACGAATCCCGCCAGAACGAACAGGAGCATCGACACCTGAAATACCCGCAGGACGGCGGGCACGCCGGACAAGAACCACATTGCCAGCACGACAAGGCCGATGAGGATCATGCCCAGCGGAACTAGTTGGGCAAGCTCGGCGTAATGTTCCAAGAGAACCAGCTCGACGCCTGTCCCTAGCGCACCGAGCAGAAAAACCGCCAGCAGCATCTTGCGCAGGACACCTGCCTGCTGCACGTGGGGGCAACTTGGGCCGGTTAGCGACAACAGATCCATCGTCCCACGGCTGTCGGATTCTGGCAATGCACTCGCTGGAAGGTCGACCCGCGGTCCGATTTCGTGTGGCCTCTCGGTGCTCTCCGGGAATTGAATGCAGTCACACGCCGCGATTGCGCACTTGTGCTGCTTCCCACCGGTGGGGTCCGATGTCTCCTTGTGACGAACTGGAATCGATGGCTCAAACCATTGACACGATTGGGTCTTCGACGGCCAGACAGCCTGATCATCACTTGGCAGGTGTCAAACCGCGCTAGCCGATTGTCTGAAGTGTCCTTGCGAGATCTGCCGGCTGTCGCGTTGGGGCGTGACAGGCGACCCCGCTGGCTCAAGTGAGGATGAGAAGCAAACTCGCTGTGATGAGCCCTATGCGGGTCGGTGTCAATAGGCCAGATTCGCGCCGAAGTCCGGAATGTCACCAGCGGCCACTTGCCCCGACCATCTGCTGAGGTCCTCCTCGGCGTAGGCCGTATTCCAAAACTTCGAGCAGAGATCGAAGTACTCGAGGACGATCTCGCTTTCACCGATTTCGAGTAATTCCTCGGCCAAGGCCATGTTCGGGCCGAACGAGTTCAGTGTTGGAGAACCCGTGGTTCCGCCAGCCATGATGAGGCGTCGCTTGGCTTCTGCCACATCGCCCTCGGCGAGAGCGATTCTCCCGAGCGTGAGGTTGCCGTGGTGCACGAAAATCCCGCCCAGCCAGTCTCCACCGCTTCGGTCTAGCATGGATTCCGCGTATTCTCGCGCCTTCTCGACGTCGCCAGCAGCCAAGGCTGTCTTGGCAAGTTCTTCAAGCAGCTGATCACGCTCCGCCTCGAATGACAGGTCATACGCTCGCTCGAATTGAGCGAACGCATCCAGGGCCGCGGACACACTTGCGGGCGATTCACCACGCCCTTGCATGTCCAGGCTGTGAAGATGGCCCAGTCGCTTTGCCCACAACGGGTTCGAATCGTCAATTGACTGGGCCCGCTGGAGTAATCGGATTGCGGTTGGCCGGTCTCCGAGCGTATAGAACTCAGCCGCATGCCTGAGAAGCGAAAGGTTGTTCGGATCGCTCTGCAAGTGTGCAGTCCAAGCGTCACTCCCTTGACGGTATGCATCGGCGTACAAGACATAATCGATCCCAGCCGCACCTCCCGCGAGCACGTTGGCTTCGGGTGCGTTCTCGATCAGCCAAAGGACATGTTGGTGACGTCTTGCACGGGCAGAATCGTCCCGGAACTGCCGATCGTAGAAGCCGAGCAATTGAGATCGAGCGATCAGGTCTTCAGGGTCTTCAACGAGCTGCGTCTCCAACTTCTCAGCTTCGACCGCGTCGAGGTCTCTGCCAGATTGTGAGTATTGGCGCAGGTCCGCCTCGAAAGACGATGAGCAGTGCCAGCCCATGACGAGAACGACGACTGTAGCGACCGGCAACCTGCCTGGCATATTGAACCTCCGACATGTACTGGATGGTCACCCGATACAAATCGCACAGGCCCATTCGAGTTTCCGAACCTAGGATACTCTCGATTCTGGTCGGTCACGGTCTGGAACCAGCAAGCTTGGTCTTGAGCATGGATCGAATCCTTCGCGTGCACGTGTCGGCGTGAGATGTTGATTGGGTTTTCTGCCAGTCGGGTTCCGCATTGGCCTCAGGCGAAAGCCGGGAGCCCAGGGTGTGGCCTCATTTTCCGAGTGAACTCCGCACCGCGCAAGCCTCGTGGGCATCGTCCTCAATGTTTTCTTCCACGCCTTGGCTCCGGAGCAGGAAGCGCGGCGGATTCCGATCCCACATGCCCGACGTCCAGTGCTTCCGATATCGGCGTATTGAAGGTGATGGGACCAATCTTGGAACTGGCTTTCTCCCAGTTCGCGGTTCATCCTATCCGGCATGGCCTTCGGAATTGCGACCGCGTTCAGGCAAACCAGACTGTGTTGGACACACACTTGTAGCTGCCTAACCCAATACCGCCTTGGTTGACTCCGCCAAGATCTGGACGCCTCGGTCTAGCTGCTTGCGGCTGGTGATGAACGGTGGAGCGAGAAAGAACACGTCTCCCCGCACGCGGCTGAACAAGCCCCGCCTTTCGGCTTCGGCGTTAACTTTCTGGCCGACCTGCTGGCGGGGTTCGAACTCCTCCTTGGTGGACTTGTCCTTGACGTACTCGACCGCGCACATCAGGCCCATTCCTCGCACTTCTCCCACATGGGGATGGCCTGCCAGCTCTGCTCGCAGTCCGGCGAGCAGGTAATCGCCTTTCGAGGCCGCTTGGGCCGGCAGTCCCTCGCGTTCGAGAATTTCCAGATTGCTCAGGGCCACGGCACATCCGACCGGATGGGCGCTATAGGTGTAGGCGTGCATCCAGGGCGATCCGAGACCTGCCAGCGCCTCGGCTATTCGCCCCGTGACCCCGACTCCCCCCAAGGGAAAGTAACCCGATGTAATCGCCTTTGCGAACTGCACCAGGTCAGGTTCCACGCCCCAGTGCTCCAAGGCGAACCACTTGCCTGTCCGCCCGAAACCGGTGATCACTTCGTCCGCGACCAGCAGGACGTCGTACTGGTTGCAGATCGCCCGGATGCGGGGAAAGTAGTCGTCCGGAGGGACGATCACACCACCCGCTCCCTGCACTGGTTCCGCCAGAAACATCGCGACAGTTTCCGGGCCTTCCCGGAGAATTGCCTTTTCCAGTTCGTTGGCTGCGGCCACTCCCGAACTGGTCCCTGCGGGCGCTTCGTAGCGATACGGGTACGGGGAAGGAATCTGGAGGAATCCGGGGACGCGCGGCTCGAACTGCGGCCAGTACCCGGAAATGCCGGTCGCACTCATCGCCGCCAGAGTCACACCGTGATAACCCCATTGCCGGGAGACAACTTTCGTCTTATTCGCGTAACCCTTTTTTTTCCAGTAAGATCGGGCCACCTTGAAGCTGGTCTCGCTCGCCTCGCCGCCACCCGATGTAAAGAAGAAATGCGAGATCGACGGATAGGTCAGCGTGGCAAGCCTCTCCGCCAGCTCGATGGCCTGCGGATTCGAACTGCCGGAGTATCCCGAACAGTAGCCCAGGTCCTCCATCTGATTCTTGGCGGCCAGCGCGAGCTCCTTGCGGCCGTGGCCGGCAACGACGTTCCACAGTCCCGAAAGCCCATCCAGGTACTCCCGGCCATCGGCATCGACCAGGACAGCGCCCTCGCCTCTGACCCAAACGTGACCCTGCCGGTGGGTGGCTGGGCTGTGAAGCGGATGAATCAGGTGGTCGCGGTCACGCGCCAGGAGGTCGCTTGTTGTCGATAGCATCGCGTATCACCTTCTTGGAGCCGGCGATGGAGTCTCGGCTCTCAACGAATCTTAGTCGGTCTTCCACGAGGAATGAATCCCCGGGTTGCGCGTCGGCCCGGAAGCGGGCCGCATCTGAGAGATTGTTCAAGTGCACCAGTGGCGAATCAGCTTCGCGTACAGCCGCGACCCCTGCTCGAGTTGATCCAACAGGATCCACTCGTCTCTCGTGTGCGCTTGTGCGATGTCGCCGGGACCAAGCACGACCAGGTTTCTCATGCCTGTCAGCGCAGCGCCGTCGGTCCCGTAGCAGACTGTTTGACTTCTCTCGCACCCAGACAGCTCCAGCACCTCGCGCACGAACTTCGAATCGGGGTTCGTATGCAGGGGCTGCCCCGCCCAAAGTAGTTCGAAATCAACGCCGCACCCAGCGGCGGCCGATCGAGCCCGTTCGATCAGGCATTCCGCGTCGTGGCCGGGGGCCGGCCTGAAGTACACCGTGCAGACGCTCCTTTCCGGTGTCACGTTCACGGCCCTCATGTGATCGTTGATTCCGATGTTCCAGCTGATCCCTGGCGGGTCAAAGTCGGAATGCTGCCACGCGGGATCCTCCCCGGTCTCGTCGTGGATTCTCTTCATCTCGCTCAGGAACGGGATCATGGCGAGGTTGGCATTGACCCCTTCGTTGGTGCTGGAATGCGCGGCCTTGCCATGCGACGTCGCCCTGAATCCGTAGGTTCCCTTGTGAGCGTGGACGACTTTGAGCATCGTTGGCTCTCCGACAATTCCGTTGGTCTCCCCTTGGACCATCTCCTGGAAGAACCTGGATCGTTGCGCGACCTGAATCGCTCCGCAGTAGCCGACCTCTTCGTCCGCGGTCAGCGCGATATAGAGCGGGGCTCGCAAGTCGTCCTTGACAGTCTGCTCGACGGCGGCCAGCATCGAGCCGATCGATCCCTTCATGTCGCAACTCCCGCGTCCATACAGCCTGTCTCCGCTGACCCTCGGCTCGAACGGGCCGTGTTCGGAGCTGAACCAGGAATCGGCTGGCACGGTGTCGGTGTGGGCGAAATACGCCATGCCGCCGGTTCCGGTGCCCTTCTTGCCGACAATGTTGACCTTCCTGACACCCGCACGATCGGTGTAATCGATCCGCTCGATCGTAAAGCCAAGCCCAACTAGGACGTTCTCGAGGTACTCGCAAATCGAGGCGTTGGACAGATTGCTGACGGTCGGGAACCGGACTAGCTCTTGGGTGTGTTCAAGTGCGTTCATTCTTTTCAAATCTCTCGCGATGTCCCGGATGCGAGGCGACCACTCGGAGGAGATGGGCAGAGTATAGCGATGCGTTTAGTATTGTCGGACTATCTCGGATAGGTACTAACGAGTTTCGTGTGCTCGTGAGCGGTTTTCGGAGGCGCACCCAATGCCTGGAATCGAACAGCGGTCACGAAAATACGCTGGCCGATAGATTGAGACTGCCGATTACAGCCAAGGTCGATATATTCTCCCAATCTCTATCCCGAGTTCATACAGTCTTCGTCGGAGAGGGTTCGAGTTGTATCTTGTGCTGCCCAAATGGTTAAGCGGAGCTCCGATTCGTCGATCATTTCGTAGCAGGGAATGCGGCCAGAAAGAGCCTCACTTCGCTGAAGAATGAGAGGTACTCCTTCCCCACGCCGGTCCATGAGTGTCCTCCGTGACGTGCTTAAGCCGTGGATTCCTCTTGGAACCTCGCACTTTGCGAGTAAGCTTGTTACCACCTCGTTTCTCGTAGCCTGTCGATAGGGGAGGCTCTCGGTTGTCATTGTGTTCACGAGTTCACCCGGGGTGAAGATTTCGAGGCGATCAGAGAACATGCGGATCCTGATCTTCGAGTGATGTAGAGAATAGTCCCGGTGTGCTACCGCGTTGACCAATGCCTCAAAAACTGCGGTCATATCGTATTGGGGGTGGTCCTCACGACCTATTGTCTTGCGAGCTGCTACAACTTGATTCCTGGCCACAAAGCGGCACGCGTCCGCCACTTGCATATCAAGGGGACCCTCGATGTCCTTTGCATCAATCTGGTAGTTAGCCTCGTCTAGGGCGTCTGCGATGCTCGTACCGCGGTAGGCCACTGCTTGGACAAATGCATGCGACATCCATTCTTCAGGGTGGCTTGTTGCCAACAAGACGCCTGCCACTGTGAGGTGAGTTTCGTTGAAGTCGGAAGTGACTGCTACTCCGAGCTTCTTGGCGAGTGTTTCGTTGTCGTTCGTCGTCTGGTCGGTTCTAAATCGGTTGAACAGATTTCCATCCAAGCTTGACAGGAATGCGTTCGGCACTGCCGTTTCGTCAAATCGAATTAATCCAGATTGGCTTCGATGCTGGAGGAGTCTGACAAGTTGCTCATGGGACATCTTGCGCTTGGATGACCCGACACGACGGAAATACCCTCCACGACAGCGATGGACAGCCAGCGTTCGCCCGATTTCTACACTCAGGATCCATCTTTGCGCGTTGGTGGCATCGGGAAGGAGGAGCTTCTCAATCGTCGCCTCAACAGGTGGATCGATAGCTTCAATGCATACTTGCCGAACAAACTCTTCTGCAGAATCGAGTTTGTCTAAGGGGATACCGAGGATTTCCTTCTTGTCATCTACGCCTAGCACAACAGTACCGCCGCGTGAATTGGCGAATGCTACAATCTCCGCTGCTAAGTCATCTCTACGAGGCCCCTTGACTTGGCCACCGCCGAACTGAACCTCCTTTAATTCCAAGTAAGAGTCTTCTCCGGCAGCTATTCTTGCCAAGAGCCTACTGGAACTATCCTTCACTGCGTTGTCCCCCAGAAAGCCGTCTATAGCGCGCGTCGAATGCCTCGTTGCCTCCTTCCATAACATGGCAGATTTCGTCACGCACGCCGGATTCCTGAAGACAGCCCGTCCCAGGTTGCGTGACAATACACTGTCCGCGCTGGAAGTCCATGGCAACGACTTGCTCTGCATCTCCGTTCACTACGATATTTGCGTTGTGGGTCGCTACTATTACCTGACGTCTGCGTTTGTTCTTGCGGACCTGTTTAACAATCAAGTCATAGATCAGGTGATTGTCGAGGTCATCTTCTGGTTGATCGAGGATGATGGGATCATCACCATATGACAACAAGAATGCCAATAGGGCGGCGGAGCGTTGACCTGGTGAACCTCCGTCGATCGGTGCCCAGCCACTCGACTGCGGGCGACGATACTGAATCTCCAACCCATCTGATGGCCACCATAGAAGCAGCCGATCTATTTGCTCAGGGGAAAGACTCTTGACGTGGTTGTGGAACCATTTCGTCCTCGTAGTGTCAGGCCCTCCATCATGGATAGACGATATTGAATCCTTCATTTCAGTTAGGCGTCTTGCAATTTCCTCGGTTCTTTCCGTTGAATTGGTTGGTAGGTTCCTATAAAGCTCTACAAGCAATCCTTCAGAATGGTCAGGCGAAAGAATATCTCGATCCAATCCATTCTCCCTTCTCAGTACTTGTCGGAATGCCCGCTCTTGGACTGCCCGCTCCTGGTCTGTTACGATGTTTCCGAATGGAATCAGCGTAATTCGCACGTAAGGATTCTCCTTCAAGACTTTGCCCAAGAACGCTCGACGTTGTTCCGATTGCTTGAGTCGCAAGAGTCTAGAGTCTTCAAGAGCCTTGTTGGCTTGTTTCGTGATACTTTGAACCCGGCTCTGGAAAGCATCGATTTCAGATAGCTTGAGTTCTAGAGATTGTCGACGTTGGACAAGAGAGCTGAATTCCGTTACATCGTCGATTCCTGCAGTCGCCAGTTGTTGCTTTAGATCACCGTAATCATTGCGTACGTTCTTGAAATATTCTTTGTATCCCACCTTCTCCAGCTCACTGTTCCATCTGTCCCTATAACTCTCAAGATTCTCTGCCAAATTTCGCAGTTCATTGGCGATATCACTTTGCATATTAGCTGAAGCCTTAAGGAGATCCAATGCGTCCATTTCGACTGAATTAGAATCGCTAAAATCATCTTCTCTGATGTCAGTTGGATTGACGTACTCTGCCGTTTCTCGAATGCGATTCAGCACCTGAGAGATCTCTTCCTTACGGCTCTCGAACACCGCCTTCTGCCGTTCAGATCGCCTATATGCGACAAGAACATTTCGATGATCGCTCCGCTCGAAGACTCGAATTCTCGCGCTGATGTCCTCTACTTCTCCTTTGATTCGTTGGCGGGACTCAAAGCGCGACTTGAGCTCTCGTATTTCACTTCTCAAACGCAGGAATCGCGTCTCAAGTTCTTCCATCTCTGAAACTAGATCCGTTCCACCGACTTCTGGAGATTCATCGATTAATCCTAGTAGAGAGTCAGTACGACGAGCAAGAGTCAAGATCTGTTTTTGACTGAAGATTCTTATTGGGAACCGGCTCTTCACATCTCCAGGGCTCGTTGTCCAAGTTCCATTCGCAAGTCGTTCAATTGCCGGTCCTGATCCATCGAACCGCCAAGTGATGCGAAAGCGATCGTCTCCTCTTGTCAACTGCGTCGTTATGCTCGTGTCTTCAGTAAGTGCTCCAGGGTCAGATCGGGAGTCGGGAATCTTTGCGAAGCGTGCAAGCTCGTCGTGCAATTCGCTTGGCATTTCGCCATCCCTTCTTGCGCAGATGCGCAGCATCTCCACGATCGTTGACTTGCCAGTGCCGCGGCCTCCGATTATTGCGGTCAACCAGGGGCTAAAGCGGACACAAAGAGGTCTCTCTCTTCCCGCGTATTGGGCATTTGACACGTCAACGCCGTGAATCACTAGGTCGGCATGCCTGTTTGGATTCTCTCCGGTCACGTCGCTCCTCAGAATCGACAAGGGGGTCCCGTCCATAAGAGCCAGTTTCAAGCCAGTGATTGATGGTCGCCCCATCTTTACCCAAGTGAAATGGCTGCCGGGAAACCGCTGGCCCGATGTGTCAATCGGGTGATGGCAGTCTGAGCCGAGAACAGGAGCCCACCGAACCCCTCTATGACTCGGTGGGCCTGCCTTCAAACTATCTGGATTCCAAAGTTCCGCCGCGATGACGTCATCGGAATCAAGAATCTGCTGCAGTGTTTGCCCAGCGAACTGAGTCAACACGCCATGCGCTCGGTCGGCGTGGGCTGGAATCGGAATCCCGCCTGCCTCAGTGACCAAACGGACTACATCGTTGAACGACTTCGAGGTGCATCTCGAATCCGGTGCTGCCTCATCAGAAGACATACCAAACGAGCCCATCAGGGCAGTAATGGCGTCCCCCGATCTATGCGGGTCGAACACCCCAAGGAGGTGAACTCCCCCGTGAACAGTGATTTCAACTCCCGGGAAGAGGAACAACTCCCGAAAACCATTTGGTCTGTCGGCTACGAGTGCTTCGTAAGCGGACTTCAGGGCGTCAATCCAACCCTCCGTGTTGTGGTCAGTGATCGCGACACAATCTATCTCGGCTTCCATGAAATCAAGGAGCCATTGCCGAGGTGTGCGCTCCTTTAGGGATTTCTGCTGCGGACCCTTGCCGTAATCGTACGATGCTGGCGAATGGGTGTGGAAGTCGAACCGCCACCACCGGGCACCCGGAAACTCTTGGCTCATGTCTTAGTGCCTGCCCCGTCAAGGTTGCCACATGGAACACGCAATATCATCTATGGGAACATCTTAGCGCCGACTTGCTAGACGACCTCAGACCGAAAGTGAGTCGTGCGAGAAACCGCACAGCGCTTCGGTGGGTTCGAACGATCGAGACTCCCTGACCCGACGACTAAGAAAGCGTGTTGGATTGAAGATCGATGTGGGGGGACGTCACGGCTACTTTGTCTCACACACGCCAAGCACCTGAGCTCCCCCTGTCTTTCCAGGGGCAACTCTCCCGCGGCCGCACCTGCCAATGATGAGGTCAGCCGATTCTAAGGGGACGAGCGTTCATGCTAGAGTTCATTCCGAATCTGGTGCACATCCACACACTGCCAGCAGCGATTGCATTGGCCATTGCGGTCGCCCACCCTCCCTCCGCTCGAGGGGCATCCATCGACGTCGATGCAAGCGTGTTGCAACAGGAGATCGACCGCGCTCCATCACACTCGGTCTTGATGGCGGATCCCAGCCAGCGGGTCGAGGTTAACGAAACCATTCGGATCGACAAGCCTCTCACCCTCGTCGGGCTCAACATGCACTTGGAGCCGGGGCTGGCGAAGACCCCGATCCTTGAGGTGCTTGCCGAAGGCGTCCGTATCCGTGACTTCGTCCTGGAGGGGAACGGCGACTCGGTCGAGCAGACCGACCGGGCACCCTTGATCGTGGTCCGCCGCGGGCGGTTCAGGATCGAGAACGGCCAGACGAACAACAGCGCGAAGGACGGCATCATGATCACGCCAGTGCCGGAGTACGGCGACATCGAGCATGGCGTGGTCCGAGACCTCACCGCTCGTGACACGATTCGCGACGTCGTGTCGATCGGCGGCCAAGGTCACGAGGGCCTCTACGTCCGCCACCTGGTGGTCGAGAACATTCGCAGTTACGGATCGAGGTTGCGCGGGCCGGTTGAGGTCTCGGACGGCAGCGAGCACATCACGGTCCGTGATGTCTACGCGGAGTCGAGCGTCTACGGTGTTGATGTGCAAGACCACTCGCGGCCAGGCATGGTCAACCGCCACATCCTGATCGATGGCGTCCAGGTGAGGAACTGCGTGACCGCGATACGGACGGCCAATCGCGACTTCGGCCACGAGGGCCTCACAATCCGCAACGTAACCGGTGCCGAGTTCCGAGCGGCTGGCGAATGGAGCCCGGTACACATCCGCAACACGCGCAATGTCCTCATCGAGAACGTGAATCTCTCGGGCGGTCCGCAAGACCGTGCGTGGATCTACGTCCAAAACAGCGACAATGTCACGGTTCGCAATGTGACCCTGGTTGAGGCGGGCAACGACGGGGCTGCGCTAGTTCTGGAGGATGCCGACAATGCATTGGTGGACAATATCGTCTTTTCCGGCGAGAGGCAGCCGAAACGGGGTGTTGAGTACCGCGTCAATGCGGGCGAGACGTTCGGTGGCCTGAGAATCCGGAACGTCGTCGTTCCCGGAGCCGAGGAGGTGGGCATCGTCGTGGAGCGGGTGAGTCAGTCGGGCCAACTGGACTCCTACGTGATCACGGACAATATCGCGACGGTCAAGGCGGATGTCCCGTCTAGAAGGGGCACGGTGGAGAGGAACTTGAGCCAGCGGCCCGCCCAGCCGAAGCCATGAGAGACTCCGTTCCCCCACCCATGCGAACGCCGGTCTGCGAGGCCCTCGGCATCGACTATCCCGTCCTACAGGCAGGGATGGGCATGATCGCGCGAGCCGAGCTCGCGGCGGCTGTCTCCGAAGCTGGCGGCTTGGGTGTGATCGGCACTGGACTGAGCATGCAGCCGGACGAGTTGCGAGAGCAGATCCGATCCGTGCGTGCCGCGACCAGGAAGCCATTCGGCGTCGACATTCTTTTCGCGACGATCCGCACCGAGGGTACTGCGGTGTCGCGTTACACCGACGCGGTCCAGAGACTGGTCGATGTGACCATCGAGGAGCGTGTACCGGTGCTGATTTCCGGCTTGGGCAGTCCGCGTGGCGCGGTTCCGGAGGCCCACGCCCGCGGAATCTACGTAATGGCCGTTGTCGGTGCGGTGCGGCACGCTCAGAAAGCGGTTGCTGACGGCGTGGATGCGGTGATCGCTTCCGGGCGCGATGGCGGCGGGCACGTGGGCGAAGTGGGAACGGCCGCGCTTGTGCCGGAGGTCGTCGGAGCGGTCGATGCGCCCGTCATCGCCGCCGGGGGCCTCGCCGACGGGTCCAGCCTGGCCGCTGCGCTGGTGTGGGGCGCCCAAGGCGTTTGGCTCGGGACGCGCTTCATTGCGACCGAGGAAGCCAGCGCGCACGGCAACTACAAGCGCAAGATCGTGGAAACCGGCTCGTCGGGCACGGTCGTGACACGCGGTCACAGCGGTAAGCCGTGCCGCCTGATTCGGAACTCGTTCACCGAATTCTGGTCGGATCACGAGGACGAAATCAAGCCCTACCCGTTGCAGGCGCTCGAGGTCGGAAACCGGGCCTCCACGCGCGGCAGGCTCGACGGGGACGCGGAGAACGGTGTGCTGCCGGCTGGCCAGAGCGTCGGATTGATCAGCAGAGTTCCGTCCGCAGGGGATGTTGTCCGGGACATCGTCAGGAACGCCCGTTCGGCGCTTAGTGGCGCCGCTTGCCTTTGAAGGCCTGTTCGGCGGCCTCGCTCGCTAGCTGACCAGCTGCGGGATCGGATCCCCGTGTACGTCGGTCAAACGCATGTGACGCCCGTTGAAGAAGTAGGTCAGACGGGTGTGATCCATGCCGAGCAAGTGCAGCATCGTGGCGTGCAGGTCGTGGTAGGTGAGCACCTGCTGCTCGGCCTTGTAGCCGAACTCGTCCGTCGCCCCGACCGACTGCCCCCCGCGGATACCGGCCCCGGCCATCCACGCGGTCATGGCGTGGGGATTGTGGTCGCGCCCCAGGCCCCGTTGCGAGATCGGCATGCGCCCGAACTCGGAGTGCCACACGACGAGTGTGTCGTCGAGCAGTCCGGTCCGTTTCAGATCCTTGAGCAACCCGGCGATCGGGCGGTCAACCTCCGCGGCGTGGAGGGTGTGGTTCTCGATCAGGTTGCTGTGGGCATCCCAAGTGTCAATGTTCTGCTGGCGTAGCGCGCCACTGTAGAGCTGCACGAACCGCACCCCACGCTCGACCAGCCGTCTTGCCAGCAGGCACTGGCGCCCGAACGGCTCTGTCACGGGATCGTCCATGCCGTACAACCGCTTGGTGTCTTCCGTCTCTTGCGAGACATCGACGGCTTCCGGCGCACATCCCTGCATTCGATAGGCGAGTTCGTACGACGCGATCCGCGCGGCAAGCTCGGACGAGCCGGGATGACGCTTCGCGTGCTCCTCATTGAGCCTGGCGAGGTGGTCCAGGCGAGCGCGCTGCTGGTCCGGCGCGAGCAGGTCGCTGGGCGGCCGGAGGTCCAGGATCGGATCGCCTTGCGAACGGAAAACAGTTCCTTGGTACGTCGCTGGCAGGTAGCCGCTGCTCCAGTTCGCTGGTCCCGAGAACGGGCCGCCACGGTGGTCGTACACGACGACGAAGCCCGGCAGGCTCTGGTTCTCGGAGCCGAGCCCGTAGGTCACCCAGCTGCCGACGCTCGGATGGCCCATCAGGACCGATCCCGTGTTCCACTCGTAGTGGGCCAGGACGTGGTCGTTGGAGCGGCCCTTGCACGAATGCACGAAAGCCAGCTCGTCCGACATCGCGCCCATATGCGGGAACAGTTCGGAGACCAGTTTGCCGCTCTCTCCATGCCGTTCGAACTTGAACGGGCTTCGCATGAGCGGACCCGGGAAGCCCTGGCGCACGCGCACGCGGCCCTTGCCTGTCAGCGGCTGTCCGTGATGCTTCTCCAGCATCGGCTTGTAGTCAAACGTGTCGACATGACTGACCCCGCCGCTCATGAACAGCGAGATCACTGCCTTTGCCCGGGGCTCGAAGTGCGGCTGGCGGGGAGCCGTCGGGGATGTGATGCCTTGCGTGTCGCAGACATTCTCGGCGGCGAGAAGACCGTCCTGCTGGAGCATCGCGGCGAGCGCGACGCCACTGATGCCCTCTCCGGCCCGGAATAGGAAGTCCCTGCGCGATACGAAATGATCCTTAGCTGACATAGAGGAACTCGTTCAGGTTGAGGATCACGTCGCAGAGATCCGTCAAGGCGGCCACGGAATCGCCCTTGTGGTACTTCGCCTGGCGTTCCAGGAACTCCAGGTTGGCCGCCATCTCGGCGTCCGTCGGCGCGCGGCTGAGACCGATCCTGTAGGCTTCGCGGATTCTCTCTTGGGCAGTCGGGGCCAGTGTTGCGACGCGTTCGGCGAAGTAGCGCGCATGTCGCAAGGCGAAATCGTTGTTGAGCAGGGTCAGGGCCTGCGTCGGGACAGTCGTCGTGGTGCGCCGTTCGCAGGTGACGTTCATGTTCGGCAGGTCGAAGACCTCGAACAGCGGGTACCGCAATCCGCGCTTGCCGTAGGCGTAAATGCTGCGCCTCCAGTTTTCCGGTCCGGGCTCGGTCATCTCCCACTTGCCATTCAGGAACGAATCCCGCACTTCTTGCGGGATGGGCGGGAAGAACCCCGGACCGCCCGTCTTGAGATTGAGATTGCCGGCTGCGCCGAGGATGATGTCACGGATCACCTCGCCTTCTAGGCGCCGCTGCCGATAACGCCAGAGCAGCTTGTTCTCCGGATCCGCCTTGCCAGCCGTTGGATCGGCATGCGCCGAGGCCATCTGGTAGGTGTTCGATGTCATGATCAAGCGGTGCATCGCCTTGATACTCCAGCCTTGATTCACGAATTCGGTCGCGAGCCAGTCCAGCAGTTCCGGATTGGTCGGGCGAGAGCCCATGCTGCCGAAGTTGCTGGCGGTGTACACGATGCCTTCGCCGAAGTGGTGCATCCAGATGCGGTTGACCATCACCCGGGCAGTCAGCGGATTGTCCGGTGAGGCGATCCACTTGGCGAGCGCGAGCCGCCGACCGGTCGAGACCCGATGATCCGGTGGGGCGGGCTCGAACGCGCGGCCCTTGGCTAGCGCCTCGATGTAGCCCGGCTCCACGACCTCCCCTTTGGTGCGGTAATCGGCGTTCGGCAGGAAAGGGGCGGGCGGCGGACGGAAGTCCTTGGTCGGAAGCCACGTCCCCTGGATCCCGCTGAAATCCTCGCGATCCCCTTTCCCGGGCTGGACTTCGTCGCCCAGACCGTTCGGTGCGAAGCGGTAGTCGCCGTCCCGCACTCCCATGGCCGTCGGCAGCGGGTCGGGAAGCCGGGCTTCGAGTTCCGAAACCTGCGCCTTGAGTACGGCAAGGCTCGCCTGGTCCTCATCGCTGATCAGCTTGGCGTACCCGGTCGAACTCAACGATTGCACTTGGGCGGCCAGCAGTTTCTGCCCGGGCGAACGGTCCGCTTCCGGCGTGCGCACCGCGATCTGGATCTCCTCCGGGAATGTTTCCAGAGTCTTGGCTCGAGCCAGTTTGCGGTAGGGTGCCTCGATCGCCGCGATCTGCTTCTTGACTGGCTCGATCTTGGCGTTCACCGCGTCCGTCTCGGCTTGGTGGCGGGCGACAGTCTCGTCGTCAGCCAGCGGGAATTCATATCGGATGTAGGGGAAGAACACCGCCATCGTGCGGTAGTAGTCCATTTGCGAGATGGCATCGAACTTGTGGTCGTGGCAGCGCGCACAGTCCACCGTCAATCCCAGAAAGACCCGGCCGGTGGTCGCGATCATGTCGTCCAGGTAGTTGAATCGGTACTGCGGGTTGTCCTTTTCCCGGAACAGCACGCGGGGACCGACACGCAGCATGCCGGTTGCGATCAGCGAGTCGTAGCTCGGATTCTCGACTTCGTCGCCCGCCAACTGCTCCTGCACGAACCGGTCGTAGGGTTTGTCGTCGTTGAACGCCTTGATCACGTAGTCCCTGTAGCGCCAGGCGTTCGGCTGGTCGTAGTCATGCTCGTATCCCGATGAATCCGCGTAGCGGACGGCGTCTAGCCAGTGGCGCCCCCAGCGTTCCCCATAGCGGGGCGAGTCGAGAAGTCTCTCCACGAGTTGAGCGAAAGCCTCTTTCGAGGGATTTGTTGCGAACTCGTCCACCACGCTTGGTGGAGGAAGGAGCCCGACCAAGTCGAGATAGGCCCTGCGTACAAGGGTTTCCGGATCCGCCCGGGGAGCTTGCTGAATTCCAGTCTCGGCCAGCTTGGCGTATACAAACGCGTCGACTGGATGCGCCGACGGCTGCGGCGGAGCATCACGCTGTGGTTCCTTGAAAGCCCACCAGACATCCTCTTCCGCCTTCCCGGACGCCTCCTTCCACGGAGCCCCGGCGTCAATCCAGCGTTTCAGGGTCTCAATTTCGTCCGGCGCCAACGTGCTGCCGAACGGCATGCGCGGCTCAGTCTTGCCAGCCACGTGGCGGTAGAGGAAGCTGCCTTCGGCGTCGCCGGGCCGCAACGAGGGCCCCTTTTGGCCGCCCTTCAGCAGGGCTTCCAGGCTGTCGACACGCAGGCCAGAAAGCTGCTGTTTTTCGCCATGGCACTGGACGCAACGCTGTTCGAGGATGGGTTCCACCTCGGCGGTGAAATCTGGCTGGCTCGCTCCCGCTGCCGGAACCGCAAAAGGTACGAGAAATCCGGCTATCGCGAGCGTCACGCGATACATTTGCAACACTCCTCTTCGTTTGCAGTGTAGGGAAGCGGAGCCAAAGGGTCAAGTTGCTTCAGTACTGGATGCCTTTTCTGTACCCCCGACCGCCCACGATATCCCGTGTCTGGGGCTGAAATCAGAGCTTGTTGCGTCGGCGGCCCCGCCTTCGTAAGCCATTCGATTGAATAGCGATTTCGGTATCATTAGCGCCATGCTCTGCCTCGCGAAACGGTTTGCCCCGCTGTTGCTGCCAGCGTTCATGGCGTCCGCTGCTATCGTTCCGGTCAACCTGGACGATTACCGTGATGGGCCCGTCATCGTGAGCGCGACCGACGCCGCGGTGGAGGTGCAGTGGCAGGACGAGGCCGGCCGGGACTGGTCCGTTTCGTTCCGACGCGACCCGTCCAAGCCGCTGATTGCGTTCTTGAGCGTTGGCGGGAACATTGTGCTGCGAGACGCGCAGCCCCACTACCGGGTCGAAACGGGGATTCGGCGCAAGGGCTGGAACGCGTTCTTCGACTACCCGCCAGCACATCCCCAAGGCACCGCGGCTTTCTTCGGCACGCTCGACCTGGACGGGCTACGCGTCGAGACCGCAGGCAATCGCATTCGGATCCACTGCGGGGGCTTTCGCGCAGGGCCGTTCGCCGGCTCGGTGGTCTATACGTTCTTCGCCGGTTCGCGCTTGATCCAACAGGCGGCAGAGGTCTTGACCGATGAACCGGAGATGGCATTCTTCTATGACGCGGGGGTCGAGTTTCTGGCGCCGGAGCAGCTGCTCCCTGGCCGGAACATGGACACGCCCTATGCCTACTACGACACCGAAGGGCGGCTGCGCAAGGAGTCCGCCAACGGCTTCCAGCCGGAGCGCGTCCCGCACAAGGTGCGTTTCCGGGCGATGGCAACGGCGGCGGGCCAAGGCAGCGTCGCCGCCTTTCCCGCGCCCCACCAGTATTTCTTTCCGCGGGATTTCACTTCCAACCTGTCCCACAATTGGCATCGGTCGTGGCGGGGCAGGGTCTCGCTGGGCATTCGCCAGGTCCGCGACACCAACTGGCAGTTCTACCCATGGATGAACGCACCGCCCGGAAGTGAGCAGTCGCTGTCGCTGTTCCTGCTCGTGGGCGACGGGCCGCCCGGGACCGTCCTCGAGGATGCGTTGCGTTACACCAATCGCGATCGTTTCCCGGCGCTGGACGGCTACAAGAAGCTGGCGGCGCATTTCCACGTCGCTTATACGGAGCAAGCGCTCGAAGAGCACGAGGACTGGGTCCCGCCGTTCAAGCCGGTCCTGCAGGATATGGGAGTCGATGCCGCCATGATCATGGACTTCCACGGCGACCTCCACCCGCGGGACCTGACGAGTCTGCGGCTGCGAGAACTGGACAGTTTCTACGAGGCCTGCAAGCGGCAGTCTGGAAAGGACTTCCTGCTGATTCCAGCCGAAGAGGCCAATGTCCATCTCGGGGGGCACTGGGGTCTGGTGTTTCCCGGGCCGGTGCACTGGTGGAAGAACCGTCCCGAAGGCGGCAGCTTCGTTTCCAGGGATCCGAAATTCGGCACCGTCTACAGCACCGCCGATGCGGGCGAGATGCTCGAGATGGTGCGGCGCGAGGGCGGCTGGATGTACCAGACCCATGCTCGGACCAAGGGCTCGACCGGATACCCCGACGCGATTCGCGAAACGGAGCATTTCCGGGACCCCCGCTACTTCGGCGCGGGCTGGAAGGCGATGCCTTCGGATCTGTCGTCTCCCCGCCTCGGCGAGCGCACTTTGACCTTGTTGGATGACATGCATAATTGGGGTCTGGACAAGCGGCTCCTCGGCGAAGTCGATGTGTTCCAGTTCGATCACACGCATGAGGTCTATGCCCACATGAACGTCAACTACATAAAGGCGGAGCGCCTGCCGGGTTTCGCGGATTACGGGGAGCTCCTCGAGCCCCTGCGAGCGGGCGACTTCTTCGTCTCGACCGGGGAAGTCCTGCTGCCGTCCTGGGAAATCAGCGGGACGGATACGGAGATTGAGGTGAGCCTCGACGTACATGCGACATTCCCCCTGCGCTTCGCCGAGATCGTGTGGGGCGACGGGCACGGGACCCAGCGCCAGATCATCGACCTGTCCGGCACAGGGGAATTCGAGAAGCGGTCGTTTCGCTGGACGGCGAGGGCGCCGGGCTGGAAATGGGCGCGCGTCGCTGTCTGGGACGTCGCCGCAAACGGGGCGTTCGTCAACCCGGTGCGGCGCTAGCGACTCGGCGAAGGTTGCGGCATTGCCCCCTGAATCGGATAGGATTTCCCCGTGCAGTCCACAGTGCTAACAGACACCGGCTTGAACGTATCGCGAGTCTGCCTCGGGACCATGACCTTCGGATCCCAGGTCGAGGAGGCGGAGGCCGCACGGATGGTCGACTACGCGCTCGACCAGGGGGTGACGTTTCTCGACACGGCGAACGTCTACAACGGCGGCGTTTCGGAGCAAATCACCGGTCGGGTCCTCGGTGTGCGTCGGTCGCGAATCGTCTTGGCGACGAAGGTGCGGGGACAAATGGGCGGATCCGATGGAAGCGGTTACGGCGGGCTGAGTCCCGCTGCGATCCGGCACGCCGCCGAGGAGAGCCTGCGCCGGCTCGGTACCGACTACATCGACATCTATTACCTGCACCAACCGGACGGGGCCGTGCCCATTGCCGACTCGCTTGAGGCGATGGACGGGCTCCGCCGCGAAGGCAAGATCCGCTGGATCGCTTCCTCGAACTATGCGGCTTGGCAAATCGCGGAAATGTTCGCGATCTCCAGCGAGAGGGGCTTTCTGGCTCCCCTGGTTGCCCAGCCGATGTACAACGTCCTCGCGCGCGGCATCGAGCAGGAATACCTTGCCTTCACTGAGCATTTCGGCGTCTCGAACGTCTGCTACAATCCGCTGGCGGGCGGTCTGCTGAGCGGGAAGCAGTCGTTCGAGAAAGGGCCGCTGCCCGGTACCCGTTTCGACGGCAATGCCATGTACCTGCGGCGGTTCTGGCACGAAGAGTACTTTCGAGCGGTCGAGATGCTTCGCGCCGCCGCGGAAGGGCTCTCAATCTCGCTTGCCGAGCTGGCGCTCCGCTGGGTGTGTCACAGGCCGGGTGTCGACTCCGTGATCCTCGGGGCGTCGAAATTCGACCATCTCGAGCAGAACATGCGCGCGATGCGCAACGCGGCCCTGCCGGAAGAGACGCTCGCGGTGTGCGACGCCGCATGGCAGGCGTTGCGCGGCACAACGCCCAACTACAATCGCTGAGACTGGTTCCCGTCAGCCTGCCGGGGATGTACGCATCGAGTTGAACGGCGGTCTTGCTGCACTCTGCTCGCGCCGCGGCACAGGACCTCAAGCACCGGGGCATGGGTCATGAGTTTCTTGCATTGGCGTCGCAGGGGAATCCAGCCTTCGTGCTTGCCTATCGGGCGTTGGCCAACGCCGATTCGCGCGTTTTCCGCATCATTTCGTCCAGTGATCGCCGGGGCAAGGCGATGAGAATCGGTCGTAGCATCCAGCGCAAGGCTTTGGGGATGCTGCGAGTCAGCGAGATGGCGCGGTGCTCGGCGATGACCCCGGTCCCAGTCTGCGCGAAACGCCAAAAGACCCGGAGTCGCCATAGGTAACCGTTGTCGTCACCGGGAGGTCTCAAGGACTCTTCCGGATGCCCCGGCCGGCGAACTTCCCGGATGCTAATGCTCTGGGAGCGTCCCCACCAGCGCAGTTCGTCCATGGGAGCGTATTCGGCGTGGTGTTCCGTGTCGAGCACAGCTGTCAGGACGTTCTTGGCGAGGACCCGCATGGCCACGCGATACGTGTGGCCCTCTCGCTCGAGGATCCGAGATCGAATCACGGACGGGGCATAGGTGGTGGCGTGCGTGTCGTACGAGGTGACGACGTGGACCAGTTGCTCGACCCTCACGCCGGGCACGAGCACTGCAGCGCTCCAGTCGTGGACCAATCCCCCTTGAATCTCGTGCCAGCCTTGCCCCGAGGAGGGCCCTACGACGATTTCTCCCACCGAGACCGCATGCTCCCGGGCCGAGTTCTCCGAACTCCAGAGGAAGGGGGACTCGCCGGCTAGCCGTTGAGCGAATTGGCTCTCGGCGGCTTGCACGTGGATGTTGAATTCGCGGATCGTCTCGGTTTGGAGCTGTGTCTGGGCGCTTAACGCATCGGGGAATGTCAGATGCCACAGGGCGCCAGCGAGTGCCGCGGTGCGAACACCATTGCGGTGATGATGTCTCGCATGGCATGACCGTTGTCGAGCCGGCCCCTGAGGAGAATCCCTCGAATCCGTGCGAGAGACGTTGCGAATTGCGACCGCGTGCTCGTCACGCGGTGACCCGCTTCCTTCATCACGCCAGCGAAACGGCATAGAGCAGATGTCATCGGCTGTATCACCAAGAATCTGTACGCCTCGCGGATGAAATCGAGCACAGCTGTTCGCGGCGGCATTGTTTCGACCGTTCTCACTATCCCGAAGACGCACTTGTCGATGCCTTGGCGTACCGTGTCGACAAGTGAGCCGAGAGATCCATCTACGTGATAGCTGCATGCCAGGATGGTGGTGCCCGAAAGGGAGATTACGCAGATCCCGAAGACGAAGTTCCAAAGCGAGGTCGCGCCTATTGCAATGCGACCGCATCCGCTGTCACTCTGCTTGCAACTTGCCTCCGGCCATGCTCGTGTGCGCGGGTGATTCGGCGCGTCGGAACTGAGCAGATCGCTGTGTGGATCACAGGACCTCGCGTAGAGATCAGACCCTCACGGAACGGTTTGTTTGTCTTGGCTGCGCCGTGAGCCGAGGATTCCGAACCGTATCCCGCTCCGTTCGAGAAGACCGCTCGCCCCAAGCCAGCCTCGACCTGTTTGGCGAGACGTTGTAACCCATGTCTTCGGTACGTACTGGTACGGGTGCTTCCGGGCCGGACCGATGACAGATGGTACGCCCGGCAGGATTCGAACCTGCGACCTCTTGCTCCGGAGGCAAGCGCTCTATCCAGCTGAGCTACGGGCGCCTACGCCGAGAGTTCCATCATACAAGACCGCCCGTGTCCAGAACTGGCAGGTCCCCTTGGAGCGGCGTATAATCTCAGGTAGGGAAGTCAGTTTTCCGCCGAAGATTGGCCAACGATTGGGTTTGCGAGGGTGCCTCTGAGGACCTCAGCCGGCCCAACCGGGCACACCGCCAGTCCGGCGGAGAACATGGTCGCGGCTATGCGTTCATTCTGGTGCATCGCACTTGCCCCCTGGTTGCTCGCCGGCGCCTGCTGGGCCGCCGACGCGTCTTCCGGAGTGGTCGCCGAGGGGGACCGTTTGTTCGCGACCGAGATCCAGCCCGTGCTCGCGGCGAAGTGTCTCCCGTGCCATGGGCAGGACCCCGAATTGGTCCTGGGCGGTTTGGACCTGACGGCTCGCGAAGGCCTGTTGCGCGCGGGCAATTCCGGTCTTCCGGCAATCGTCCCCGGCGATCCGGACGGAAGCCTCTTGTACCAGGCGATTTCCGGCGGCGAAGGCGTCTTGCCGATGCCGCCAAAGGAGAACGACCGGCTCGCTACAGAGCAACTCGCCCGGGTGAGGGAATGGATCGAGCATGGCGCCCCGTGGCCTGGCGAGGCTGAGATCGAAGAAATCCGTTCAGCCTTGGTGTCTGAGGGGCTCGAAGGCGCCGGCGTCAGCGTCGTCACCAGCGGAGGCCAGACCGAGGCGTGGACGCGGCGACTCTACGACCCCGAGGACATTTGGGCGTTTAAGGCGGTCGAGAAGCCGCCGGTGCCCAGCGTGCCCGCCAGCAACCCGGTCGACGCGTTCCACCGAGCCAAGCTCGCGGAGGCGGGAATCGCTCCCGCTCCCCGGTCGGACGACCTCGCTGCCCTGCGGCGCGTGTACTACGGACTGACCGGATTGCCTCCAACGCCCGGCCAGGCTCGCGAATTCCTCGCGGACACGGCTCCGGGTGCCTGGGACCGGCTGGTGGACCGCCTGCTGGCCAGCCCGCGCTACGGCGAGCAGTGGGGCCGGCATTGGCTCGATGTTGTGCGCTACGCGGATACCGCCGGGAACTCGAACGATTACGAGCGCTCCAACGCCTGGCGTTACCGGGACTACGTCATTCGTTCCTTCAACGCGGACAAGCCGTATGACCGGTTCGTGACCGAACAACTCGCGGGCGACGAACTAGACCCGGACGACCCCGAAATGACGGTCGCGACCGGATTCCTGCGGATGGGCCCATGGGGCTCGGCGATGGTGCCCAAGAAGATGGCACGGCAAGCGTATCTGGATGATGTTGTGCATAGCGTCGGCCAGGCTTTCCTTTCGATGCCGCTGCGCTGCTCGAAATGTCACGACCACAAGGTCGATCCAATCCCGACGCGCGACTACTACCGGATCTACGCTGCCTTCGCGACCACGCAAATGGCCGAGCGGCCGGCCGGGTTCCTGCCCGAAGAGAACGTGGCCAGGTTTGAGCAAGGGCGCGAGCACGTCAAGAAACTGCGGGATTTCGCTACCGCCCGCAAGGACGCGCTTGAAGCGAAAGTTGAGGATGGGGCCAGGGAGTGGTTTCGTGAGCGCAGTCTGGAATTCGTTCCGAGTGCCAAGCGGAACGACCTTCCCGATGACCGAAAGCCGCCGCGCCACTACGGCTTGACCTCGGCCGAAGAGGGGCGGCTGAAGGTGCGCAAGCAGGACGAGTGGATATGGACGCGCCGACTCGAGCGTTACGAGCCGCTTGCCCAGACGGTATTCAATGGGCCTGATTACATTCCCGGGAACGGCCGTAAGTTGCGAGTGCCTGCGAAGCTCGACACTAGCTGGCGTCCGCAGTCCACGATCCTGGATGGAGGCTCCGTGCACGCGCCGGGTGAACCGGTTGCTCCAGGTGTCCTCAGCGCGACGCACCTTCCGACCGGACGCTCCGAGGGGAAGGACCCGTACTCGTTACCCGCGGGGCTCGATGGCCGCCGCCTGGCCCTGGCCGAGTGGATCGTAGATCCTCGCAATCCGCTTGCTGCCCGCTCCATCGTCAACCGCGTCTGGGCGTATCACTTCGGCCGAGGTCTCGTCGCCACGCCGAACAATCTCGGGGCGCTGGGCGGCAAACCGACTCATCCGGAACTGCTTGACTGGCTGGCGGCGGAGTTTGTCGAGCACGGGTGGTCGATCAAGAGGCTGCACCGCCAGATCCTGACTGCCGAGGTCTACCGCCAAAGCGGGAACCGGGATGACATGCAGGATGTCCGCACGCTGGATCCGAGCAATCGCCTGCTGGCTTTCTTCGCCCCGCGCAGGCTGGCAGCGGAAGAGTTTCGGGACAGTATGCTCCTGCTGTCCGGAGAGTTGAATGCCGAAATGGGCGGCGTGCCCGCAATGCCCGAAATCAACATGGAAGTTGCCCTCCAGCCGCGCATGATCCAGTTCTCGATCGCTCCGGCATATCAGCCTTCGCCGATCCCCTCGGAGCGCAATCGGCGGTCGATCTACGCCTACCGTGTTCGCGGCCAGGCCGATCCGCTGATGGAGGTCTTCAACCAGCCCAATCCCAACGACTCGTGCGACCAACGCGATGCTTCTGCGGTCAGTCCGCAGGCGCTGACGATGATGAATTCCGATTACCTGACAAACCGGTCCATCGCGTTCGCCTTGCGACTGGAGCGCGATGCTGGGGATTCGGGCGGCCGGATCGACCGGGCGTACCAGTTGGCCCACAACCGCTTGCCGGAACCGGACGTACGGCAGATGCTGTCAGACTACGTCGAAGCCATGGAAGCGCGCCACCGGGCGCGCACCCCCCAAGAGACGGACTATCCGACCCGCATCACGCGCTCGCTCGTCGAGGAATTCACCGGAGCGCCATTTGAGTACGAGGAGTGGCTGCCGGTCTACGAGGACTACGACCCCGACGTCCAACCTTGGGAGGTTGGTGACCGCACGCGCGCGCTCGCCGACCTTTGTTTGCTATTGTTCAATTCAAACGAGTTCGCTTATGTCTACTAGACCGAGAGACTCGAGAACATCATTCGGCTGCTCGCCGATTTCCTCGTCCGCGCATCGCATGGGCCGTCGCGACGTTCTCTACGGTCTGGGCGCGTCGGTCGGCGCGATTGCCTTCTCCGACCTGTTGGCGAGCGAGGCCCGGGCCGCGGTCGGGCCACTGGCGCCGAAGGAGCCTATGCTCCCGGCCAAGGCAAAAGCGTGCATTTTCGTTGTGCTGGAAGGCGGTCCCGGGCACATGGACACCTTCGATCCGAAGCCCAAGCTGCGGGAAATGCACCTGAAGGAATCGGTCCGCGACCCGAACCAGGTGCTGGTCGAGGTCACCGCCAAGACGTACTACGTAGGAAGCCCGTTCGGATTCCGCAAGACCGGCAACTCCGGGATCGACATGTGTGATCAGTTCGTGCACATGGCGGACGCTGCGGTTGCCGACGAGCTGTGCGTCTACCGCGGGTGCCAGGCGCAATCCGTAAACCATCCGGACGCTCTTTATCACATCAATACAGGGAGCACGCTCGGGGCGGATCCCGGTGTCGGCTCGTGGGTGACTTACGGGCTCGGCAGCTTGAATCAGAACCTGCCCGGTTACGTCGTCATGGCGGAACTGGCGTTTCCCCAGGGCGGGTCGGGGAACTGGTCGAACGGATTCCTGCCGGCCCACTACCAGGGGACCCTCCTGCGCCCGTCGGGATCCCCGCTGCTCGATCTTGACCCGCCAGAGTGGAAGACCCGGCAGCAGCAGCGCGAGAGCCTCGACATGCTGGCGGAACTGAATCGCAGGCATGCCCAGCGCCATCCGTCCCACGACGAGCTCGCGGCGCGCATGGAGAGCTACGAACTCGCATACAGGATGCAGGCCGAGGTCCCCGACATCGTCGATCTCAGCCGAGAGACCCTAGCGACCAAGGAAGCCTACGGCCTTGATGAGGAGCCAACCCGGGATTTCGGGCGGCAGTGTCTGCTTGCCCGGAAACTGGTGGAGCAGGGCGTGCGGTTTGTCCAGATCTTCTCCGGCGGATGGGACAGTCACGACTTTCTGGAGCGGAACCACTCATCACGTATCCGTAGCGTCGACAAGCCGCTGGCAGCGCTGATCCGAGACCTGCGGCAACGCGGCATGCTGGACGAGACCTTGGTCGTGTGCTCAGGCGAGTTCGGCAGAACTCCGGACAACAATCGTCGCGGCGGGGTGGACCCGAACGGTCGTGGGCACAACGCCGACGCCATGGTCGTGCTGATGGCAGGAGGTGGGACTCCGGCCGGGACCGTCGTCGGAGCCACGGACGAATTCGGAAACCGGGCCGTGGAAGTCGTCCACCCCCTGCGCGACCTGCACGTGACGTGGCTACGGCTGATGGGCCTGGACGACAACCGCCTGACGTATTTCCACGGCGGGCGCTACAAGCAGTTGTCGCAGACAGGCGGTCAGCTGATCCCGGAACTGATCGCTTGATTGCACGGCGGCCTACCGGTCCTGCTTGGTTTCCTCGAGAAATCTCTCCCAGGGAACTGCATCCCCGTGTATCGGGGCGACGAGGGCCGGCGAGAGGCCATTCTGGATGACGTTGTTGTAGAAGGCGTGCTCAGTCTCGGTCGGGCGGGGAATGTCGTCCGGCAGCAGACCGGGGTCGTACAGGTCGGCTTCGATCACGATCCGTTCTCCGGGCAGGTAGGCCATCAGCATGCCTTCGACGTGAATCCCCAAACCTTGGACGTAGTAGATTTCCAGGAACCGTTTTCCGTCGCCGAGGATGTATTTCTCGTCGACATCCTCCATCGTGTAGCCCTCGGAGATTTCAGTGGGTGGATAGAGCGAGACCATGTCCGGCTCGAGAGTGCGGGGCACGTAATTCAACAGCTCGCTCTCGTAGAAGAGACGGTTGCGCTGGTGGGTGACGATAGTCGCTCCGATGTGGAGGTAAGTGCGCAGCCCGCCAAGGTGATCGTAGTGGTCGTGCGTGTTGACGAGGAATCGAATCGGCTTGTCCGGCACCAGTTTGACGACCTTGTCTATCACGGCCAGCGAGCGGCGCTCGTTCAGCGGCGCTTCGATGATGGCAACGTACCCCGCAAACTCCACGGCCACGCTATTGTGTGAGCCCCCGCCGAGGAGCCAGACGCCCTCGGCCAGTTTGCTGGTCTCGACGAAATGGTCCGCCGGAGGAGCCTGCCGGACGACATCCGGCACGGCGAGCGGTGTGCAGTCGTTCTCGGTGATGTCGGGAAAGTTGCCGCCAAAGCTGTTGTGTCCGCCTGTGATAAGCGGGACCTGGCGCTCGTCGTCCCAGCCGTCGTGCTTGTGCCAGCCGGCGGGGAAGATGATGCCGTCTCCGACCTGCTGCCACGAGGTGAACTCGTGCTCATAGTTCATGTCTCCAAGGACCGGATGCGGCACTCTGGTCTGTGTCCGCTGGACGATGTTCCCCTCGCGCACGGTGGCGTTGACGCGGTACTTGTCGAGCACCGTGGCTGAGACCACGATCACTTTCTGAATGTTGCTTGTTGTGGCCCCGTCCCGGCCGCTCTCCCCCAGTTCCCATCGCCAGATCGCGGTAGTCTCTGCTCCGGGCATCCTGGCCGCCTTGACGAATCCGTGCGGGGTCATCCAGATGTCGAGTTGCCATAGATCGGCCACCTCGGGCGCCGCCACCGGCGTTCCATCGATGCCGTCGACATACCAGGCATCAGAACCGGCCACGGCAAACGTCTGCTGCTCGCGCTGCTGCAACGGGGTGCCTCCCAGCCATCCCGAGCCGTACTTCCAGGAGGCGGGGTTTAGGACGGGCTTTCGCCTGAATCGCTCGACGGAGGTTCGGCGTTCGAAATCGATGGTTCGCGAATAGTCATCCAGCGGCTCGCCAAGCGGCCAATCCGAGCTTTGCTCGATGTTCTGGCCGACCATTCCCGCGTAACCGGTTCCCGAGAAGCTGATGCATCCAAGTTGGTCGACGCCCATGGCCTCGGCAGCTCGATCGAGCACCGGGAACGGGTCGATATGGCCAGGGGCGGGTGTCTGCCCCGGAACGTGAGGCGCTGTCAGGGCGGCGACGATCAGAGAACCGAATATGCGCACGTGCTTCAAGACACAACCTAGGCGGTTCCCGGCGGGAACGGACGCTTGAGTATAGGCGGATGCGTCGCATCGGCGCACGGGGCTGGTCAGCGCCTGCACTGATCTCCCCGTCTATCCTAAGTCGACCACCCTCGGAGCGTGAGGTTCTCTTGCGTGGCTGGCCCTACTTGTCGCCAGGCTCCAGAGCCCGGCTAGCGATCTTGCGGCACGTCCGGTTGGGTCGGGTTCAATGCTTGGTAGGCGTCTGTCCCGTGAATCTCTTTCCGGTCTTTCGCGATACTCCATGGAGTTTTGCCCTGCAGATCTTCTGCCCCTGGGTCCGCGCCTCGATCCAGAAGTGCCGAAATGTTCTCCGGTGCCCCATATTTCGCGGCCATGTGCAAGGCCTGCTGGCCGTCCATGTCACCGGCGACCAGTGGCGCACCCGCTTCGATCAGTGCGGAAATGTTCTCTGGCGTGCCGAATGCCGCCGCCAAATGCAGAGGCGTCTTGCCGTACCTGTTCCGTGCTTTTGGATCCGCGCCATCGCGTAGCAGCAGCACAATGTTGGTAGGCGAGCGACTCATGGCTGCCTTATGCATCGGCGTTTCCCCGTCTTCAGACCACACCCGCGGATCGGCGCCTAGGTCGAGGAGAAGCGTGACTCTTTCCGGATCGTCGGCCCGTGCCGCATCATGCAGCGGCGTTTCGCCCATTCTATTCCGCGCGCTCGGATCAGCGCCCAAGTCAACCAGTGCGGAAAGGTTCTCCTTGGGACCATAGCTTGCAGCTTCGTGCAAAGGCGCTGCCCCGAACTGATTCTCAGCACTCACATCCGCGCCAGCCTCGACGAGAGCGGCAATATCCTCGGGTGTGCCACGCGCGGCAGCGGTATGGAGAGGAGTTCTGCCGAATCCACCGAGCGCGTTAACGTTTGCACCCGCTTCGACCAGGATCGAGATGACTTCTGTGCTGGAATTCAAGGTTTTGTCCGAGGGTGTCACTTCACCCATGGCTCTGCCATTGGAGGTGGCGCGCGCGGTGAGAGCGGTCAAGTTGATTGGCATCTTGGAGCGGGCCGCGAGATGTAGAGGTGTGTCGCCGTCGTCGTCGACCGCCTCAATGTCAGCGCCAGCATCGAGAAGAGCCGCAACTGTCTCCGGCACACCGCTTTCTACTCCCGCGTGCAGCGGCGTCCGTCCCTTGTTGTCGCGTGCCTGGATGTCCGCACCGGCATCACGCAACACCCGGATGATTCGCAACCGGCGGTCAAGGCGACGCTTCTCTGCATCCGAGTCGGGAGCGACACCGAGGACCGAGGATAGAACCGAATTAGACCTGGCGTCGATGGTTGCGGCCACATGCAGCGGTGTCTGGCCGGAATCGTCTCGCGCGTTGACCTGGGCGCCAGCATCGACGAGCGCCTCAATAAACTCAGGCTCACCGTGTTCCGCAGCAGAATGCAGCGGAGTTCGCCCCCGGAGTTCCGGGGCATGGATGATTGCCCCTGCATTGAGCAAGAGCGCGATGCTCGCCAACCGCTTGAGCTTATCTGGCCAATCGACATCCGCGATGTCGTCGACGACGGTCTTGAGGTGACTTGGGATGGCCGTAGCATGCACTGCAGCATGCAAGGGGCTCCGGCCCAGTCCATCGTTTGGTTCGATCTCTCCACCGGCGTCGAGGATGGCCGCGATGTGGTCCGGTCGACCAGCCAATGCCGCGATGTACAGGGGCGAACTGCCCCCCGGCTGGCTCCCAGAGAGTGCACCCGCGTTGATGCACCGTTCGATGTCTGAGGGAGTTGCAAGGAGGAAGAAGAAGAAATTGACCCAGTTGGTGCAATCCGCCAGAATGGCCGGCGCTTGGCCAGAGATTTGGTCTGCCAAACCCTCCTTCATCAAATCGATCATCGAGTTGCTGTCTTCGACGGTTTCCGGATTGGCGCCGGCCTCGAGAAGAGCAGCCCTGTTTTCCGGTGTGCCCAATGCCACCGCTATCCTCAGCGGCGTCCAACCGATGGAGTTTCGGCTCTCGAGTTCCGCGCCGGCCGCAAGCAGCGTTGCGATGCTCTCCGGCGAACCGATCTGTGCAGCCACATGGAGTGGGGTCGTGCCGTCACGATTGCGCGCATTGGGATCCGCTCCCTCTTGGGCTAGTAACGCTATGTTCTCCGGGGAGCGGCCCCGACTCGCTGCGGAATGCATCGGCGTATCGCCGGAGTTGTCTGTGGCACCCGTATCCGCACCGGCATCGACCAAGGCCGAGATCTCCGCTGGTGTGGCAAAACTCGAAGCCCTGTGAAGGGGCGTTTCACCCCTGTCGTTACGTGCGTCAACCATCGCGCCGGCGTCCAAGAGAGTCTTGATGGTGCTTGATTTGTCACGGCGAGCGGCCGAATGGAGAGGCGTGTTGCCGCGTTCATCACGGCCGTTCAAGTCCGCTCCGGCGTCGAGCAGTGCGAGGATATTCTCCGGTGAATTGAGGCTTGCTGCCGTGTGGAGCGGTGTCTCGCCATCCTTGTCAGGGGCATTGATGTCCGCCCCGGAATCAAGGAGAGCGCGGATGTTTTCCGGAGTGCCAGTTCGCGCCGCCAAATGGAGCGGTGTGCTGCCTTCCTCATCTGTTGGGTCCACATCAGCACCCGCATTGACCAGAGCCGTGATGTTCTCCGAGTTGTCCTCTTCCCTCTCGGATGCCGAATGAAGAGGGGTCCGCCCGTCGTTATCCCGGCCATCAATCTCTGCGCCCCGGTCGAGAAGAGCGCGAATTTGCGCGGGTTCGCCATGAACCGCCGCCAGATGTAGTGGGGTCAAGCCAGAGCGATCGCGCTGCGTAGGGCTGCTGCCGTCCTCCAGACACCGTTCGACGTCTCCAGCTTCCGCGAGTTCGAAGAACCACTCCCTATTCCAGTTGGCGCAATTTGGTGCGGCCCAGGTCGGAGCGGCGATGAGGGTGAGAATCGCGATGGCCAACCAGGCCAAGCGAGGGCCGATCAGGTCTTGCGGCAGGGTTTCGGGTCGCTTCATTTGCCAAGGCTCTCACTATAACGGTGTCTTGTTTAGGTCAATGAAATCAATGCAATATCAAGACCGTTTCCGTAGGTGTGCCGTACCCCCCTTCGGACTCGGTGCTGCACCACCTGCCCGAGCCGGAGGTCCTGATGATGCACGACCACAACCGCATCACGCATGAGACTCCATTCCGACGGGCGATTGTTGCGGCGCGACGATCGCTATCTCCTGCTCAGGACTAGGCCCGAGAGCGTCTCGATGCCGTGATTTTCGACTAGGCTGGAGCCGCCAAGCGCGCGGCGGCGCTGGGACATCAAGACATTCCGTCCTGAGAGGTCCCCTAGGTTAAGCCCGGCGAGGTTGGGTTGCTGGAGAATCGGACTAGTGAGCTGCTTGGTTCGGGGCAAGCAGATCTAGCCGGCGCATCCAGTCTTCCATGCGATCGGGCCAGCTCGTCACGGGCAGTTCCGTACGTCGCAGGCCGTAGCCGTGCCCCCCGCTCTCATATACATGGAGTTCCGCCGAGACGTTCGCCTTCTTGAGGGCGATGTAGAGTTCCGCCATCGCAACCGACCGATCACGGTCGTCATGCGCGATGACCATGAAGAACGGGGGGCAATCCTCCGTGATTGTCGCTCCTTCCGGAATGCCTCCCGAGTAGATCGGAACCGCGAAGTCCGGGCGGAACGGAACATCGTCGAACTTGTCCACCGGCTCGTAGAGGCGGTCCTTGACTAAGGCGGAGTAACGCGTCGGCGAACCTCCCGCCGAGAACCCCATGATTCCGATCCTGGCCGGGTCCACTCCAATCTCCCGAGATCTTCCGCGAACGACGCTGATTGCCCTCTGGCCGTCCTGTACTGACGCAAGCCAGGGCTTGGTCGGGTCTCGGATCGGAACTCGGTACTTCAGCACGATTCCCGTGACGCCGATCGAGTTCAGCCATTCGGCCACCTCGGTGCCCTCCAAGTCGTACGCCAGGATCTTGTGCCCCCCGCCTGGCGCGATGATGATCGCAGTTCCCGTATCGATCTCAGCCTCCGGCTTGAAGATCGCAAGGGTCGGGGTCGAGACGTTGGTCAACCGAGTGACGCGACGGCCGTCGACGAGTCGGCTGCTGGGTCCCGAACTGTCGTACTCCCGCGAGAGCTTGGCTGTCTCTCCCGGCGGCATCCCTGGCCACAGGTCCCACACAATCGGTTCGGTATCTTGCGAAGCGGAGACGGCAGCGCTCCCCAACAGAATCATCGAAGCAATCCGTTTCGTCATCGATATACCTCTTGGCTGACCCTAGGTCCCCGCCATCATAGCCGCTCTCAGTCGGTCAATCGGCGGTGTGGCTGCGGGAATCTCGGCTCCAGGTAGGCCGGTTACGGAATCAGCTCTACCCGCCTTCCGGCATTCTGGCCGCCGGTGCCGGATCGGCAGAGTGGCGGTATACTCTGGACGCGATGCGCTTGCTTGTCACGATTCTGCTCGTCGCGCCGACACTGGCCTGGACCCAGCCGGCCGACTGGAGTGTTGGCCTTGCGACAGTCGACATTACCCCGGCCGAGCCGATCCCCATGTCGGGCTATGCGTCCCGGAGAGGGCCGTTCGAGGCGGTCGACCAGAGGCTGCATGCCAAGGCGATGGCCATCGAGAGCCGCGAAGGCGGTCGGGCGCTGCTGATCACCGCCGACATTTTGGGTTTCACCGAAGAGCGGTCCGCATCGATCAGCCGCAGGCTGAGCGAGAGCGACGGACTGGCCCGGGGGCAGATCCTGCTCAACGCCTCTCACACCCATGCCGGCCCCCTCGTCGCCGGCTCGATGATGGCGTCCGTTCCGGAATCGAGCCGCAAGGCCATTGAGCGCTATATCGAGCAGATGGAGGACAAGATCGTTGCGGGTGCGCAGAAGGCTCTACGGGACCTGCGCCCCGCGCGCCTGGCATGGGGCCGAGGGGTCGCGACATTCGTGATGAACCGGCGCGAGGTCACCGAGAACGGCGTGATCCTCGGGACCAACCCGAGCGGCCCTGCTGATCGGACTGTTCCCGTGTTACGGGTTGCCGGCCCGGATGGCA
>MKWU01001183.1_pt1 | contig 46714 bp, 36 predicted proteins | sample 809101 | NCBI WGS metagenome assembly MKWU01 (sample SAMN05860141, study PRJNA318959) | sponge metagenome | host: Aplysina aerophoba | place: Slovenia: Piran, Adriatic Sea, Gulf of Piran | collected 2013-05-07 | reverse complement strand
GTTTCTGGATGGGGCGCGGCCAGACGTTGACATTGGGGATGTAATAATGTTTTCCCTGCCAGGTGAACGGACCGGGGTCGGTCCAGGCCTTGAGGATCAGTTCGTTGGCCTCCCAGAACCTTTCCACCGAGTCCGTCGGCGCTACGGGGTTATTGAAATATTCGCAACCGATGCCGCGTACGAACCCGGAGATGATGCGCCCGCCGGAGATCACGTCCAGCATGGCGATCTCCTCGGCGACCCGTACCGGGTTTCCGTGCAGCGGGATGGCGTTGCCCACGATGCCCACGGGCATGCGCCCGGTCCGGGTCACAATCATGGCTGCGATCAGGTTCGGGGACGGCATGGTGCCGTAGGCGTTGGCGTGGTGTTCGTTGACGATGGCGCCGTCATAGCCGTATTTTTCCGCCGCCACCAGCAGGTCGATGTATTCGTTATAGAGCTGGTGGCCGCGGGTGGGGTCATAATGCTCGTTGGACAGCGTTACCCAGGATGAATCAAACTCGCTGGACCTGGGCACAAACCCGTAGGGCATCAAATGAAAAAAATAGAATTTGAGTTTATTCATCAAGCATTCTCCCCAATGAACTTCAATATTGCAGCGGCAGTTTGCTCCGGCCGTTCAATGCAAAGCGCATGGCCGGTCTCCGGGATGGTGACGGTCCCTGCACCGGGTATCACTTCGGCATAACGCTCCGCCATGCCGTCGGGGACCAGCCGGTCGTCTTCCGCCTTGACCACCAGGGCCGCGCAGCCGAGCCGCTGCAGGCGGTGTTCCAGGGCCAGGTTGTAACGCGGCGACCAGATCAGCTTGGCGAAGGTGGAGGCTTCATAGTGGGCCTGGCAGATCTCCTCGAAATCATCCGGGTCCGGCGCCACCGCTGCCAGCGCGGTTTTATCGTTGAACAGCAGGTCGACCAGTTCTTCCGGCAGCAGTTTGAAAAAATCGACGCCCGGGTTGTCGACCAGGCGCAACCCTATGGGGACAATCAGGGTCAGCGATTTCAGGCGGCGCGGGTAATAGGATGCAAACTCCGCCGCGGTCCAGCCGCCCAGGGACCAGCCGACCAGGTGAAACCGGTCGATACCCAGTTCGGCCAGGAATTGATCGTAATGAATGACGAGGTCGTTGAAATTCTGCAGCCAGTCCGGCCGCGTGGTTTCACCGAAGCCCGGGTGTTCCGGCGCGATAAAGTCTACCGATTGCGAGAACTGCTCGTACATGGGCAGCCACATCCGGGTCGAACCGGCGCCGTGCAGGAACATCACCGGTTCTCCGTTGCCCTTGCGCCGGTATGCCGTGCTCAGGCCGTTCACGTCAACAAACTCCGGTTGTGTGTAATAGTTACGCGGTTTGGGAACAGCCATGTCTGATTCCTCTTTATCTCCAGCAGTTGCCTAGGCTCTCTTTAAAGTCCTGTTTTGGCCTGTGAAAACTGCAGTTTAAGCCCATAATAGCACGCCCTTTAAACAATTTTCTATTTATTATCAGTAGGTTGTGTCAATTTATACTGGTCCGGCCCTAAACCGTTCCTTCCAGGATCATCTTCACTCCCAGCATAAAGAGGGACACGTATAGAATTCTGTACACGAGTTTCTCGGATAGTCTGTGCAACAACCAATAACCCAACCAGATTCCCAGCGGTGCGACGGGCATCAGTATCAGCGAAGTCATCAGATTGCGCGTGGTCAACAGGTCCAGGTAACTGTAGGGTATGAGTTTTACATAGTTGATGAAGAAGAAAAACATGACCATGGTGCCGATCATCGTTTTCTTTTCCAGGCGCTGGGGGAACATATAGACGCTCAGCGGGGGTCCGCCGGCATGGACCTGGGTGCTGGTAAAACCGGCCAGGGCTCCCCAGAAATAACCGCTTGTCTTGCCGGGCCGGTAACTGCGCGCAGTCAGGCGCAGCCAGTGGTTGAGGCAGAAGCTGATGGCGATAACCCCCACCATGATGCGGATGTGGTCTTCCGTTAATTTCCCCATGAGCAGCGCGGCCAGGGTTATGCCCACCACGCTGCCGGGAACCAGTATCTTAAGGTGGGACACGTCAAAGCTGCGACGGAAATTCCAGGCGGAAAATAAATCCATGACACACAGGATCGGCAACAGGATGGCGGCAGCCGTAACCGGATCGACCGCGAATGACATCAGCGGGACGGTTATCGAACCGATTGACCCGGCGAAGCCCCCTTTGGCGATACCGACGAGCAATACGGCGGGGATGGCAATGAAGTAAAAGAATGGGTCTGTGATAAACTGCATGACGTTGGCCATTATACAGCCAAGCATCGTGAAAGGAGATTTATCAGGACTCCAAGCATGACCTCAGTAAACACATCCAATCTCAGGATAAGCGCTGATCGGCTCTGGTCATCTCTTATGGAGATGGCCGAGATCGGCAAAACCGCCCGCGGCGGCTGTAACCGCCAGGCCCTGACCGATGAGGATAAGCAGGGCCGGGATTTATTCATGGCGTGGTGTGACGCTGCCGGTTGTGATATCAGCGTTGACACCATGGGTAATATCTTTGCCCGGCGGTCCGGCAGAGACGCTGCGCTGCCAGCCGTCATCGCCGGTTCCCACCTGGATACCCAGCCTACCGGAGGCAAGTTCGACGGCGTTTACGGTGTGCTTGCCGGCCTGGAAGTGATCCGCACCCTGAATGACAATAAGCTGGAGACCGAACACCCCGTCGAGGCGGTCTGCTGGACCAACGAGGAGGGCGCGCGCTTCTCGCCGGCCATGCTGGGTTCGGGTGTGTGGTCCGGAGAGTTCAGCCTGGGATACGGCCACAACAGGACGAACAAGGAAGGACAAACCGTGCTGCAGGAACTGCAGCGGATCGGCTACCTGGGTCCGGCAGAATGCCGGTCAAAACCGCTCAGGGCCGCATTCGAGGTGCATATCGAACAGGGACCCATCCTGGAGAACGCGGGCTTGCAGATCGGCGTTGTCGGCGGCGTACAGGCTATCGGCTGGTACGACCTGGTCATCGAAGGCATGCCGTGCCATGCGGGCACGACACCCATGGAAGTACGCCGGGACCCGGTCATGGCCTTGTATGTCATCCTCGACAAGCTTTACCAGGTCGCCGATGACTTCAAGCCCCGGGCCAGGATTACGTTCGGCGATATCCGGACGGAACCCGGCTCGCGCAATACCGTGCCGGAACGTGTGACAGTGACCGTCGACATGCGCCACCCCGAGCGTACACAGGTAAAGTACATGGAGCAGTTGATGCGGGAAATCGTCAGGAACGAGTGCGGAAAGTTGCGCCTCGCCGGCGAAGTAAGAGAGGAACTGGACTCTCCAGCCATCAGTTTCAACGATGATTGTATACGCGCGGTACGTAACGCGGCCGGGGCACTCGGGTACTCCAACATGCAGATGGTCAGCGGCGCCGGGCATGATTCCGTCTACGTATCCAGGGTGGCGCCCACCAGCATGATATTCATTCCCTGCGAGGGTGGGCTAAGCCACAATGAAGCCGAAAACGCCCGCAAGGAAGACCTGGAAGCCGGTTGCAACGTGCTGCTGCACGCCATGCTGGAGATGGCTGCGCAATAATTGGGGTCAGAGTAAAAACTCCCTTCAATATACCAGTATCCACCGATAACCCGGGAGTTTTTACTCTGACCCCAATTATTAACCTGGCTGCTGCGAGAAGAAGGTTTTGATCTGGTTGGCCAGGGACTTGCAGGCGTTCTCCTGGACGCGGGCCAGCAGCGGGACCGGGATGATGATGGCGGGCATGAACGAGGTTCCCTTGGTTTCCGCATTGATCTTCCCGGACAGGGCCAGCTCCTTGAAATCCCAGATGCTGGCCTCGTAATTGGCTTCATCCTTCCAGTAGGCAAACCCGAAACAGCCGCCGCCGCCCGGGCCCACGGCACAGGACACCGAACCGGATGAATCCGTCCGTTCGGTGGCGCCGTCGATCCAGACAAAATAGCGCAGCTTGAAATCATCGATTTTCGCGGCGATAGCGGGTATTTGCGCCAGTTTGCCCAGGTTTTTCACGTCCATGGGCGCAGTACTGGTTTCAAAGTACGGATACATACTGTCGACAAAATCCTTTTCCGGGATGACACTGATGTCGGCTTGTCCCTGGCCCAGTGATTTGCCTACACAACTGATGAAATCATCCTCGGTCTCGTAGCCGGAACTGTGGCGCCGCCCCAGTACGACTATGGATTCATCCGATGTGAGGGTCGACGTGGCGATCTCCCGGTACTCGTCAATCACCGTGGTGCTCTTGCACCCCGCCAACAGGACCAGACCGATAAACGCTGTAATGACCGGCAGAATTTTCATACTTGCACGACACCCACTGATGCTTGCCACACTACAAATTATAGATGATCAATCCGCAGATTACGCAGATTGACGCAGGTATGGTAATTGATTCGGGGGGTTGGCGGTCAAACTACACACCCCGCACATCATTACTAAAATATCATCTGCGCTAATCTGCGTCATCTGCGGATGCATCAAACTGTTCCAACCAGGCGCCGACATCCGCTACCCTGTGGAAACCGAGCGCAAATTTGGCGCCCGCATCCCGCAGGGCCTGGTTTACCGCCGCGTTGAGTCCTTTATCCCGGCTTTTCATGAACTCGGTCGAGGATTTACCGTAACCGGTGACCGACCATCCGGCAATTCGACTCCCGTCCCGGTTATAAAGTTCCATATTGTATTTAACCCAGGCCTCGTAGAAATCGGTTTTGGTTTCCTCCGGCAGGGCAAACTGCATTTCGGCAACGCTGGGTGACAGAACCGCGTCAAGCGTAGTATCGGCAGTGGTTCCCGCGACTTCTTTCGTCTCAACGAACATGGAGGAAATAATTTGATCGAACAAGGCTACGTGGGAGGAACCGCTCTCTATCTTCCAGTTTGGCCGGTCTTCGGAGTTTTCTTCAAAGATATAATTGCGCAGTTCATCACTGTAGAAGACCCCCATCTTTACCGGCATCCGGGAAATTACCGGTGTGGGTATTTCCGTATCGACTTTCAGTGACACGGACTGTTCGCAGGCCGCCAGCGCCAGCAACAAGGCGACCGGGTAAAGTAATCTGTGGGTCATTATTATAGTGCTCCTGTATCATTCAGGCCGACATACGCGCCGCCGTTGTTGTGGGTCAGTTCGCGCATGAGTGAGGCATAACGTTTGTTGGTCCAGAGGAAATGCTCCCCGGCGCTGGTGGGCACCGGAAAACCGACCGCGTGGATGCGTACCCGGGTGTTGCCGTCCTTGTCTTTCGGGTTGATGCGCTCCACCTGGTCCAGCACTTCCCTGATTGACGGCCCGGTAAACTCGTCACCGTAGACGTAGATGCTGATCTTTTTTCCGGGGTCGTAAAAGCTGCGGATCGCAGTGGTGATGCCTTCCACGGGGCTGCTGTTGCTGAACGCGCGCCAACTGCGCAGGGTATTGATGATAACCTTGCGCCTGCCTTCCGTATCCGGGATCCAGGTGCGCCGGTACCGGGAAAACAGGTATTCGCCCATGTCACTCATGATCTGTATCCCCTTCAGACGGGGATATACGTTGAGCGTGGTTATCAACTGCTTGATCATGTTTTCCCAATGATAGTTGACCATACTGCCCGAGGTATCGATGATGAATATGACATATTCGCTGTCCACCGGTATCCCGCCGATCAGATCGGTTCGTACCCGGTCTTGTTGCGCCAGCAGGCGCTTCATCTCTTCCGTCAGTTGCTGCAGGGCCAGTTCAAACTCCCCCTTGATTATGACGCCGACGGCAGAGTCGTCGCGCACGCTGTTATAGCGCAACTCCTCCTTTATCAGTTCCGCCTCAAGGCGCGCAACCCGTTGCTCCCACTCGGAACGCTGTTCGTGTTTGGCATCCAGTTCACGGTTCAGGATCCTGGCCTCGCCGCGGATTTCAAACAATTGTACCTGCAATTGCCGCACGATACCGTGCATGGAATCGACCGCGGTCTCCAGTATGGGGCTGTCACCGGTCTTGGCGATCATGAGCAACAGGATGATTGCCCCGAAGCCGCAGGTGATGACGTCCAGGAACGAGATACTGAAGGCCTCGTTTTCCCGCCGTTTCTTTCTCATGGCCAGTCCTCGCTCGGTATCAGGAATGAACCGTTGCTGTTCATGGCCAGACGCCAGAAGGCATGGGCCGCCTCCGGGTCTCCTTCCAGCGGCGCCAGGATCACGTTAACGGGCACATTGCCCGGAACCTGGTTGACGGCCCTGTCAAACAGGTCCTTGCGCTGCCTGCCGGTAATGGTAGTACCCCTGATCGTTCTTGAACCCTGGGTCGGCAAACCGTCCGTTATCAGGTAGACGTTGTCGGGCCGCGGGCGCATCTTACCGATTGCGGCAAAGGCCCTCTCCAGGTTGGTGCCGCCCTCCGGCACGATTTTTCCGAGCGCCTCGATGACCGAGTTCAATTGCGCCTTGTTGCCGACCTTCAGCCATTTCCCGTCCTGCCCGGGCAGTACCGATCGCGTCCCGGTATTGAAGATGTAAATCTGGTATTCACTGTCCCGGGGAAACCTGGCCGTCAACCAGTCGACCATCCTCAGGGTCTGCACCCATTTCGGCGCGTTGCGCTTGATGCCGTCGCGCATGTTGCGAATCCGGATGACGTTGACGATGGTGTCGTCCAGCATGCTGCCGGAGGCGTCCAGCAGGATCAAAATGCGCTTGCCTCCCAGCCTGAGTCCCGTGAGGTACTCGCGGTTCCCTTCGCCGACCAGGCGCCGGGCATCATCCCCGGTCTCCCTGATCTCCTTCTGCAACTGCTGTTTCCGGTTCTCCAGTTCCTTGATATTCAGCTTCAGGCGGTCCAGTTCCACGGTATCGGTAGTCTCTGATAATTGCTCGGCCAGGGACCGGGTTTCCTCGATTTTATCCATGATGCGCCGGGCCATGCCTTGCGCGACCACCAGTTGCTCGTCGATTTCCGAGATCGTGTTGCGGGTCTTCGCGAGATTTCGTTTGCCGTCCAGTATTTCCTCCTCCAGCAGCATGACCTCGGAGGTCTGGTCGCGGGTATCGACAGGGATGGGGATATTGGTATCGACGTTATGCTTGATGATGAGAAACAGCAGGACTACCGAGCCGAAGCCGCAGGACATGATATCCAGAAACGACAGGCTGAAGGGGGTAAGCAGTCTCCTGTTGCGCATTTCACACCGTGACAAAAGGGGACGGATGTGAAGCATGCCCCTGCAGGTAGTAAGCAGGGGTCTGTCCCCGGTAGGGTTTGCGTCTGTCAGCGCGTATCATGCCAGCACCCTGATAAGGGTGAATTCGTGCGTCGAACCGGGAAAACCGACAACATCACCCGGCTTGAGTCCGGTATTGCCGGTGACGGCCCGGCCATTGACAAGGACAAGCGCAGGACCGGCACCCGGGGCAAGGGTTGCAATGGAGCCATTCGATGTCAACGAACAAAGAGGATCCTCGCCCCCGGACTCACTGAACACGCCTTGCGCAGACAGGTATAACGGGGCCGGTCCGAGCGAGTGGGCCTCGGCATCGACCAGGACGTGGGTTGGCCCCGCTTCCGGTTGCCGGTCCCTGCCCTCTGCCGCCGGTGTTGCCGGCTGGAGCGCAGGCTCCGCTACAGCCTTGAGCCGGGTGACGAAATAAATTTCTTCGCCTGCAGCCTCGTCTCCCTGCGCGTGGGCCATGCAGCCGTCAAATAGCGCGCGTTCATCCACGACCTCTGCCTCCACTCTTGCTGCAGCCAGGTGATCGGCGAACGCAGGGAGAACAGCCAGGCGCCTGTTGACCAGGGCGGGGCAGGCGGGGTCAACCAGGGCGCTGATCTTGTTATAAAGCGGTTGCAACGCGTCCACCAGCCGTTCCCGGGTTACCCGGGCCTGGTAACGGGTGTTCTCAAAATCGATCTCGATCAGCGCGTCTGTTTCACTTTCCAGTTCCTGCAGGCATTGCGCCAGCCGGTTGTACAGCGCCTGCTCCGTTGCCGCATGATGCAGCGGGTCAAACCGGGATTGCTGGATAAACAGGTCGGCCATGTGATTTACGCACTTGTTATGGATTTCCAGCAGGCCGACGTCGTTTATGGCCTTGACCGCCGTGCGGTTTACCGTGCCGGAGACTTCCAGGGAGGTGATGACGGTGTGGTGCAGGTGGATATCCAGGTAGCTGTGCCTGCCTGCCGCGGCGCTCGCGGCCGCCGCGGCAACAGCGCTGTCGATCAAGCCTGTTACGGTAAACGGAGAAGCCTCTGCCAGGCCAAGCAACAGCGACAGTTGGCTGTTGGTAAAACTGCCCGGCACCGCGAACACCACCCGGTCCACATCGCCCGCCATCTCGTGCAGGGATAACAGGTGGGCAAAGGCCAGGTCGGCGTTGTGCCTGGCCGGTTTCGTCCGCTGCTTGAAGTTATCCTGGTTGAGATTGCTCCAGAAGCGGCTGAAGGTATTCCTCGGGTCGATATGCGCGGATTGCAGCGCCGCCTGTCCCAGTTCCATCCGGTCCTGCCTGAGCACGGCGATGCCGGGGCTGCCGGCCACGATGTTTCCGGACCGGATTACGCTTACCTCGCAGTCGTTCAACTCTATGACGGCATCACCCATTCACGTACCCTCTACCTGATCTGCAGGTGGCGCAACAGGTTCACGTCGCAGTAATGCTGGGTATCCAGCACCAGCCTTTCCTGCATAAGCTGCAACTGGTGCATCAGGAACATGATGAAAATACTGATGATCAGGGCAATAAATGTGGAGTTGAAGGCGACACCCAGGCTGACGGTAACCCCCACAATATCGCCTTCAACCGCGCGGTGGGCCTGGCCGAGGGCTTCGCCGATACCGCGCACCGTGCCGATGAAGCCGATGGAAGGTATGGCCCAGATTACATACCTGATCATGGAAAGTTCGGAATCCAGCCGGTCGGATTCCGTCTCGCATACTTCCCGGATGGCCGATGAAACATCCTGTACGTCGGCGGTGGAACCGAAGCGCTGCAATGCCGCCTGCAGCGCCCGCGGCAGCAGGTATTCCCGCTCATCCTCCGCCAGGGCCTGTAACGGCCGGATATATTGCCGGGTATCCTCGGGCAGGATGGCTGCGCCGGCAGCCACCTCCAGCAGGGAGCGGTTCAGGAGGCGCCGTTCGGAAAGCGCTATCCTGGCCTTCAGGCCGATTATGCCCATTACCCATAGCGCGAGAACAAAACAGGCTTCCTGTTCAAAATCCTTGATCACGATAAAAAAGGAACGTTGCACTTCGTAGTTTTCACCGGCCTGCTGCTGGATGCGCTGCTGCTCCAGGATGGCTTCCGCGTTGGGCCGGATAACGGCAACATAGACCGCATGGACGATAATTACCGCGGCGATCAAGGTAAACAACTGGTAGAAAAAATCTGTCGTCTGGTTATGTTTCATGATCGCTTTTATATGTCCACTGGAAATTCTATGGAATAATCTTCGGAAACCTCCTCAGTCGATTCGATGATTTCCGGCGCGCTTTCAGCGACTTCCTCTGTTTTCTGTTCATCTTCCGTAACCTGCGTTTCCGTACCGCCGGGTTCAGCTGCAGCAGGAGGTTCCTGCGCCGCGACCGCAGCCATGACAAACAACGTGAGCAACAACCCTCCTTTCAGGATCACACTAACGGCCTCCGGAATTTATGAACCCATCCCGGTATTTTAACCGGATATTTGGGGTCAGAGTAAAAATACTGGATATTTGGGGTCAGAGTAAAAATACAGATAAGAGCTGGGGCTGAGGGTTTATTCCTCAGTATTTTTACTCTGACCCCAAATATTTCCCATCAAAACGCATTGCGCGCAACCCGGAAACCTACGTCTTCCCTTGCTTTGCTGCCGTAGTCGCGGAATGACAGGCGCAGTTCGGTAACGGCGCCGTGGGCCCAGCTTGACCCGCGGATGACGTGGAACTCCCCGCTTTCCGGCCCCATCGGGTCGAGCTCCACTTTTTTCCCGGTGCTGATCACAACGTCGTAGAAGTCGTTGGTCCATTCCGCAACATTGCCGCCCAGGTCGAATAACCCCTTATTATTTGGCGCAAAACTGCCCACCGGCGCACTGACCACGTAGCCGTCGTCGTAGTTGCCGATGACCCGGCCGAACAATGCCATTGCCTTGCGGTCGGCATAATTGCCGCTGTTTTTGCCGGGGGGAAGTTCCTTGCCCCAGGGAAACTTGAGTGTCTCACCTGTAGCTGTGGTGCGCGCCGCCCAGGCCCATTCCGCCTCGGTCGGCAACCGGTAACCGTCGGCCGTCGTGTCAAAACCGGTAATCCTGCCCTCTTTTTCGAGATAGAAAGGCGTCAGCGAGGCTTCCCTGCTCAGCCAGTTGCAATAGCCCGCCGCCTGTTGCCAGCTGACCCTGGCAACCGGTTGTGTCTCGCCGTTGAGACTGTTGGCGCTCACGGCCCCGGAAGAAAAGCCCTTGTCAAACAGCCTGTACTGCTGGTTCGTCACTTCTTTCAATGCCAGGTAAAAGGGCCGGGTCAGTTCAACATTGCGAACGGTCTCATTGGCCCTGCGTCCCGGTTCCCGGCGCGACGCCCCCATGGTGAAAGCACCCGGGTAAAACAGCTTCAGTGTCTGACCTGCCGGTGTCGTAATTACCGGTTTGACGGATTCCAGTTTTGCCTGCCTGATGGTCTTGAGAACCACGTTCAGTTCATGTTCGACCCCCGCGAGCGGGGTCAGGGTGGTCTTGTAATCAACGTAACCCTGCTTGCGGATCTCTACATCATGCTTTCTGGCCGATAGCTGCAGGGTGCGGTTGGCCGGGCCCACCAGTGCGCCGTCGACGTACACCGACGCATCGCCGGGTTCGACGTTGACCGCGACGGAGACCAGTTCGGGTTCCAGCGTTATCGACAGTCTCTTCTCCTCACCTGATTCAGCCGTGAGGGACCTTGCAGCCGGTTTGTAGCCTTGTTTGAACAAGCGCACATGGGTGGTCTCCCCGGGTGTCAGAGGCACTTCCAGCGGGGTCAAACCCAGGTAATTCCCATTAATGGTGGCATTGGCCCGCGCCGGTTTTGACACCAGAAACAGCGCGGCGTCCGCCGGCGCCAGCCTGATATCCGCCAGCGACTGTGGTGTCCCCGCGACGACGCTGAGCGTATCCTGCCAGACCTTGTAACCTGCTGCCTTTACCACGATATCGTGTTTGCCTTCCAGCAGTTCCGTTGTCAGCGGCGTCCTGCCGAGAATGCTGTCTCCGCTGAACACCTGGGCATCCGCCGGTTCCGAGGAAAAACTTACTTGCGCCCACGCAGGCTGCAGTTCAGCGCTGACGGACTGTTCGCGATCGAGTCCTTCCAGGGTGATTTCAGCGCGGTAAGGGAAATACCGCTCGGCCCGGATCTCCACGATATATTCCCCGGCCGGGAGGTCCCTGACGGTGACCGGTGTCTCTCCTTTTTCGATACCATCGATGAATACCGGGGCGCCCATTACCGGGGCGCTGTCAATCCGCAGGTGGCCGGGCAGTTTCTCCAGCCGGAAAATATAATGCTGGGCGGAAGCTCCGGTGACGCCAAGGGTTTCCTCCAGCGGGTGATAACCCGGGGCGGACAGGTCAAGAGCATAAGTCCCGGGACGTATGAGATAACGATTGGCCAGCTTGAGTGCCATGGCCCCGGATATATCCACAGCCGTATCCGGCGGCTCAGTTTCAATATAGACCGCCCTGGCGGTCAACATGAACCAGGCGCCGAACGCGCCGACGGCAAGCAGGACAACAACCAGGCAAACCCGCGGGTTCAGCGTAACGGACCGGGCCGGTTTTTGCGACGTCAGCGGTTCAAACTTTGCCGCTTCAATCCTGGTGGCAGCACCGGAGTCAGTTCCGGGTTCGTTAACCATGCTCATCCGGGTCCCATCAATTCCCCAGGGCTATCTTTTCATTACTGCTGACAACGACCGGTTCCATGGCCTGGTCCGGGTCAACAAAAAATTCCACCCGCACGTCACGGTAACCGTCCCGGTGACCGACCGCCACGTAATGGCCGGGACGCAGTACCAGGCTTTTACTGGTGAAATAACCCAGTTCGCCGATCTTGTAGAGGGTCACCAGGGTCAGGTTGTCGGATATTAACTGCACCGCGACAGGCTTATCAGCCAGTTCCAATAACCGGTTAAGCCGGGCAACCTGCCCGGCCAGGACCGGTCCGGGTTCGGAGAGGGCCTGTATTTTATCCCGGAAGCTGACGACTTCGTTAAATGCGCTCTGATCAAACAGGCGCTCGGGACCGGCAAGTATCTGCTCCAGTTTACCGTGTATTTCGTTGCGCAGCGCTGCACGCCGCTTGCCTTCCTGTGCGTTGCCCAGGTTGCCGTCCAGCTTCAGGGCTGCCTCATAGGCGGACATGGCTTCCTGCCAGTTTTCATTCTGTTCCGCTGCCTCGGCCTGTTTCAGCAAGGCGTTAATTTTTTCCGCGGTGATACGGTGTTTTGCCTGCTCAAGCCCGCTGCGCGCATCACGCGACCCCGGTTTTATCTTCAGCGCACCGGAAAACGCTTCCCGGGCCTGTGCATAGTGTCCCTGTTCCAGCAACCGGAAGCCGGAAGACATGGCGTTACTGAATGCGCCCTCGCTGATCCTGTTTTCAGCCGACTGCAGCTGTTGCCTGGCCCGTTCCGAATGACTGTCGAGCGCCAGCGCCTGTTGATACAACGACCGGGCCTGCTCGGTATTTCCATCCCGCAACAACTCATCTCCCCTGTCAATCAGGTCATTGACCTCCGTCAGGGTCCCGGTCCGTTCCATACCCAACAGGGCGTCCCGGTCAATCGGATCTATGGCGAGAGCGATGCCGAATGCTTCCGTGGCTGCGGCGACATCACCTGCAGATAATGCATTTTTGCCGGCTTCCATCGTTTCGGCAAATAACTCCTCCATGCCCTGCAGCAATCCGGTAAACAACTCCAGTGCCTGCGCATAGTGGTCATGGGCCCGGGAGAAATTCTGCCGGCTGTATTCCGCATCGCCTGACCTGGCGTGTTCTATCGCCCGCTCGTATTTCTTCCTGCCCCAGACATTCACCCCTCTCTCCTCCAGCATTTTCTGCGCATCCAGTAATTCTCCCAGTATTTCCTGGCTCTCCTTGCGCAGGGAGAATTGCTGTGCTTGTCTCCATGGCGCATCACCTGTGGCAGCCGTACCGCCCGGCGCCGGCGGCGCGCTTTCCGGGGAAGTCCCCCGCCGGGGTTCAACCGGTGCGGTGCGGGTGGTCACCGCGGCGGGATCGATGTCAGGGTCGGCAACCCAACCGGGGAGCAGGAAAAAAACCATGACGGCGACGAACAATACCGCACCGATCCCCAGCCACATCAGAGACTGTTTGCCCGGGCGCCTGCTTTTTTGCTGTTGCGCGGTTGCGGCGGCAGTCAGGTCGACTGCCGCCGGCTTGATGGGGACGAAACCGGAATCGTTGCTATCCGTCATTTGCCGGCATCAGTGGCTGACCCGGTTTCCGTTGCATGAATTTCTTTCAGTATCCTGCGCCATTGACCGTATTGTTCACGGACCGTACCCGTCAGGGTGACCGTACGGTCCTCCAGGTCGATGGAGTGGGGTTCTATCTCCGAATCCAGGGAGGCGGAAACTTCCTCCAGCGCTTCAACGTGTATCTTGGCCTCTTCGCGCTTCTGCAGGCCGCTCTGGATCGCCGCCGCGCCGGCGCCTATGCCGACCCAGCCGGCAGTATTCGCAGTACGGCTGTCAACTCCCTGGGCCAGTATCCCGGCCAGCACCGCAAGCGCGCCGCCTATCAGGCGGGCATTCGACTCGGACTTGACTTCCTTCAGTGCCTGGCTTTCCAGGAAGTAAGCCTCGCGCCACTCGCGGTACGGTGCCTCCATCTGGTTGACAAAAGAGGCATAATACTGCTGCAGCGTGTCGACGAATATGTTGTCCCGTTCCCGGATCTGGCGAATCTGCTGCAGGCTCGGATCGCCTTCGGCGGGAAGCCGGGTGACGGAATAGCGTCCTTTCTCATCGAGTTCCAGGTAATCATGGAACACTTCCGGAGAGAAGTCCCTGGCGAACTTCAGTTCGGCTATGGTCCTGATCGTCCTGATTTCGCCTGCGTCGTACTGGTTGCGGTAGGCCAGCATATCGTTTGCAATCTGGTTGTATATTTTCTGGAACGGTTCGCTGCGGTTCGCGGTAGTGCCGTCATAGGAGTACTTGCCGGCAATGTCCGTATACTTTTTGCTGAACCAGCGTTTCCCCGATGCGTCTTCCACCGACACCTGCAGCCACAGGTTTTCACCGTCGGACTTCAGGATTTCCCCGTCCACCCAGATATCCATTTCGCTGATCCGGTCCGGGACGACCCGCACCACGCCCCAGTTGCCCGTGTGTTGCAGGGTCTCCATCAGTTTGAACGGTATAAAGCGCGCCTCTGCCTCGCGGATTTTCGGATAGACACCTGCTTCCTCGACGCTGAGGGCATCGATCCCCGGATTGAAAATTCCGACTCCCACGTCCAGCAGCAATTCCTCCGGCGTCACCTCCGACTCCAGGTGCACCTGCTCGTAGCTGGTCGTTTTCACCGTCGTCGTGTTACAGCCGGCCAGGCTGAAGCACAACGGAACAATTGCCGTAATGAGTTTGATATGACCTGGTTTCATCTTAAGTCTCGTTTGTATTTGCGATATTCGTCCCAGAGTTTTTCCCTCAACTCGGGGTCATCTTCTTTCATGGCAGCCTCGCGCAACTGGCGCGCGATGATGTCGTCCCCCTTGGCATCGGCAAGGTCGGGAGGGACCCGGCTGTGGCTGCGCGCCGGGGTATTGCCTTCGCCCTTGATGGATGCGGGGTCCGTATCGACCATTGCCGTGTGTAACGGCTCGGCGGCTGTGTCCTGTGCAGGCTCGTCCTCCGCGAAAATATCACCATCCCCGGCAAAACCGCCGTAGTCTTCCTGGGCGGCTTGCTCATTGATGGCCTGCTGCTCGCTCAGCATAACCTGGTCAAATTCCGAAAAGCCTTCCTGCAGTTCCTCGCCCAGGGCCTGTTTCTTCTCGGTATCGGTCCTTGCCGAACCAACCCCGCCTGCTTCCGCTGACTGCCTGCCGGCGCCGTCACCGGTTTCTGCCTGTTGCTTCGCGTTCGACCTTTTATTCAATTCCTCCAGCGCATCGGCCAGGATCTCATCATCGGACTTTTGCCGGCCTGTCCCGGCGTCGCTCGGTGATCCTGCCGGCGCGCCGCTTTCGCCGGCGGCTGACCCGGGTTGCGAAACGGGTATTGAAATCTTGCCGGGCGCGGGTGCATCGGGCGTGCCGCCCGTACCGGCATCGGGCAGTCCCGGCACACCCGGTACTTCAGGCATGCCCGGCACGGACACCTGGACGGACGGCCCTGACGATCCTGTTGAACCCGGAGAACCCGGAGAACCTGGAGAACCCGGGGCGCCTGGAGCGCCAGAGGAGCGGACGGGGGCGGTCGTATTGCAGGCGGCAAGGAGCGCCACTGCGACAATCATGATAAAACAGTGTAGTACCCTGGTGACCTTATCTGTGTAATTCATGTGCCCTGTCCGAATAGCCGAGCTTTTATTATAGTGCATACTCCTGTTGCGTTACTACTTCCGGCCTCTGGTTTAGACAGGAAATTTCGCGCAGCGTTCCCCTGCCATGGCAAATAATACCGGCTGCAGGGGGGAACTACTGTTACATTCGCGTCCTCTAACGGTTTATACTTTACCGCGACCTGTTTATTCACAACGCCAACCGGGAAATGACATTCATGAACAAACAGACAGCCCTGATCGCCTGCCTGGCGCTATTGATAACCGGCCAGAGCCTGGCGGCGCCGTTCGGCTACACCTGGAGGATTGAAGACCTTGCCAGGACCAGCGCCGACACCGTTGAACTGCGCGATAAGAACAACAGGCTCCTGAAGCGGTTGGATGCAAAGCAGTTGATCTATATCTATTCGGTTATGCAGGCGATCGAGGAAGTCTCGGAACTCAGGTCGGAACTGATCATCACCGATGGCGAAACCCCCAATGCATTTGCAACCAGGGGTATGGCGGAACTGGTGCCGGCGGATAGCGGCAGCGGGGATGAATCCGGAGCGGGCGCTGAAGAAGTGAGCCTGCAGGGAAACGCCATTGCGGATTCAAAGCCGGTTGATGAAGAAAATGCCGTTGAAATCAATATTGTCGGCGTCAATTTCGGCATGCTTGATTTACTTGGCCTGGACGTACACATGGCAGCGGCCCTGATCGGCCATGAACTGGGCCACCTCAAGCTGGATCACGGCGCCGAGAGCAAGACCAGGCGCAGGACCGACATGCTGTCTGCCGCCGGCACCAAGTACAGTCGCGACAACGAGCGGGAGGCTGACTACCTGGGCGCAATCTGGGCGGTTGAAGCCGGTTACGACCCGCAAGGGGCGGTGCGCCTGCAGGAACTGGTATACAAAAAAACCAAACACCTGTCCGGCGGGTTTTCCGGTTCACACCCATCCTCGATAGAACGCATCACGAAACTGAAATCCCTGGCTCGCCGGCTCTCCCAGTAGCATGGGGCTTAACGGGCATATCGGGCGCGGCCATACCATCGTCTGCGCCAATGTGCGGCTGGCTCATCACTTCAGGCACCGGTACGCGCAGGAGCAGTTGCGCGGCAACCGGCGCGCCTGGGAGACCCCGGATATATTACCGTGGCAGGCATGGCTGCGGCGCTGCTGGAATTCCCTGCGCGAGCGCAACGGCGCCGGCAGCCTGCTGCTGACCGGTGAGCAGGAAAACGTACTCTGGCAGCAAATCATTGAACAATCCGATTACGGAAACAGCCTGTTGCAGGTGACTTCCGCAGCCGGACAGGTTGCTGCTGCATGGCAGCGCCTGAAGCAATACCGTGTCCCGGTTTACCCCCAGGATACGCTGATGAACGAGGATGTCGCCGCCTTCAAGTCCTGGGCAGATGAATTCCGTTTGCACTGCGGGGAAAACAACTGGATTGATAACGCGTCACTGGCAGACATCCTGTGCAAACATGTGACCGGCGCTACGGATATATTCGGCAAGGGACTGGCGCTGGCAGGGTTTGACCGGTTTACCCCGCAACAGGCTATGCTGCTCGAGGGGCTGGAGGACGCCGGCATTGCCGTTCACGAATACCGGGAAGATAGCCGGAACGTCTCTGTTGAGGTGCGGAATTTTGCCGATATTGACGAGGAAATCAGGGCGGCTGCACTCTGGGCGCGCGAGTGTGTTGAAGCAGAGAGCGGGGTCAGCGTCGGAATTATCGTACCGGACCTGCGCAAGCTGCGCACCCGCGTCCGTTATATTTTCGAGGACGTGCTGGTACCCGGCAACCTCGGCTACCGGGAAACCGCCGCGCCCCTGCCCTTCAGCATCTCGGCGGGCCAACCGTTGGTTGAATACCCGCTTATCAACGTGATCTTCACCATCCTGGGTTTGAACAAGGCGCCGCTTGCCCTGGATACCCTGGGTACCCTGCTGCGCACGCCGTTCATCAAAAGGCACGCTACGGAACGTGCGGCCCGCGCATTGCTGGATGAAACACTCCGGTCCCGCAACCAGCTTGCATTTAACCGGGGCGACTTGCTTTACCTCGCCGCTGCGGCCGGCGATAAAGGGCGGCCCATTCCCGTCATGACGGCCATGTTGAAGGAAATCTTCTCAGTCCTGTCCGAACTGCCGGCAAAGCAGTCACCGGAAGCCTGGGCCGACAGCTTTAACCGTTTCCTCGAGATATTCGGCTGGCCGGGGGAACGCAGCCTGGACAGCACGGAATACCAGCAGGTGCAAACCTGGCACTCGGTGCTGGACAGCTTTGTTTCACTGCGCCTGGTAAACCCGGCCATGTCCCGCACCGAGGCGCTGTCCCACCTCCGGCGCATTGCCGGCGGGATCAGTTTCCAGCCGAAAACCGCGGAAACCCCGGTACAGGTCCTCGACCCCCAGGGCACCGCGGCCATGGCCTTTGATCGCGTCTGGATGCTGGGACTGACCGAGGAAGCCTGGCCGCCCCGGCGCCGGCCCAATCCTTTCGTCCCCATCCCCCTGCAAAAAGAATACAGGATGCCGGACGCCGACCCCGACAGCAACCTGCAACAGGCCAGGGACCTGCAAACGGCGCTGGTGAGTTCTGCGCCGGAGATTATCCTGAGCCATGCCCGTAACGAAGAGGACCGGCCGCTCCTGGCCAGCCCCCTGCTGCCGAAACCTGAATCTTCTGCCGGGACAAGCGGGCTGGAACGGGCCGGCGCCAAAAACAAACCCGCTCACCAGGGTCCAACGGCAGGAAGCTACGCTCGGAAGATTTTCGCAGCCGGCGGAATTGAATCGATTACGGACACGGTAGCGCCCCCTGTTGCCGGCGTGCACAGCGGTGGCGTTTCCCTGTTCAGGGACCAGTCGCAATGCCCGTTTCGCGCCTTCGCCAGGCACCGCCTGCACTCCAGGCAACTGGAACAGGCCGACATCGGCCTGGATGCGATGCAGCGGGGCAGCCTGTTGCACCAGCTTATGGAAAACACCTGGTCACAACTGGGAAGCCGGGAAACACTCGCAGCCATGACCCGGGAGGAACGGGAGGGTTTAATCAAATCACGGGTAACGGAGTTGATTGCGGACCAGCGGAAGCGCTACCCGCTGGTTTTTTCAACACGTTTCGCTGCTGTCGAAGGCAAACGACTGGCGCAAGTGCTGGGCGATTGGCTGGAACTGGAACTGCAGCGTACACCGTTTGCAGTGGTCAACGTTGAGGAAAACACCCGCCTGGTTATCGGTGACGTGGAGTTTACCGCACGACCGGATCGCGTTGACGAACTCAAGGACGGCCGCCGCGTAATCATCGATTACAAGGGAGGGCAGGCCAATATCAATGCCTGGACGGGCGACCGGCCCGATGAGCCGCAACTGCCCCTGTACGCCGTTACCCACCCCGAACCGGTAGCTGCGGTTACCTTCGCCAGGTTGAAACGGGGCAAGGGTTTCGGCTTCGCCGGCCTGGCTGAATCTGAAGACATCCTGCCGGACACCGGGGCCTTTGACCAGGACCGCCGGGCAACAAGGTTTGTTGCAGACCGGGATGCACAAACCGGGGCAATGCCGCCTTCCTGGGAGGGGGTGTTCGATAACTGGCGCGCCGTACTGGAAAACCTGGCAAACGAATTCCGCCAGGGCATAGCTTCGGTAAGCCCGAAAGCGCGCGCCTGTGACTGGTGCGACCAACAACCCCTGTGCCGCATCCACGAGATATCCCTGAAATGAACCCGGGCGACCAGGAAACCCGTGCGCGGGTTTTAAACCCGGAACGGTCTTTTATCGTGCAGGCGCCGGCCGGTTCAGGGAAAACCGAGTTGCTGGTGCGGCGATACCTGGGGCTGCTGGCGGTCGTCGATGCGCCGGAAGAGATTGTCGCCATCACCTTTACCCGCAAGGCCGCTGCTGAAATGCGGAAAAGGATTATAGACGCGCTGAAGCCCGTGGAGGATACAGGTAATACGCACGCGCATAGTCCGGATGCAAGCACACAAATCCGCCGGAAACTGGCCGGCGCGGCCCTGGCCAGAAGCCAGGAACTCAACTGGCAACTGACGCAGAACCCCGCACGTATCAGGATCATGACCATCGACTCCTTCTGTACGGGACTGACGCAGCAAATGCCGCTGTTGTCGGAACTTGGAGGACAGCCGGAGATCATTGAAGATGCCGGCGACCTGTACCGGGAAGCAGCGGCCGATACCCTGAAACAACTGGATGAGGACGAGCCGCCGGAGGGCGGCCGCAACAGCGGGAGCGCCGCCGTTGAAACGCTGCTGGCGCACCTGGACAATAACCTGCCGCAAGCCAGGGACATGCTGGTGGAAATGCTGAGAAAAAGGGACCAGTGGCTGCGCCATCTCGCGGGCCGGCGCCCGGATCGCGGGGCGCTGGAGGATGTACTCAAGCACGTCGTGGAGGCTGCCCTGGAGAATGCCCTGGGGGTTTTACCGCAGGAACACACGGAAGAATTGGCGGCCTGCCTTCGCTATGCCGCGCACAACCATGATGATCCCGCGTGCCTGATTGAACAATTGCCCGGGACCGGATGTGCCGACCTGCCGTGCTGGAAATTCATCGTCTCCCTTTGCCTGACCCAGCAAGGCGGCTGGCGCAAGAGCGTTACTGCCAGGCAGGGATTCCCCCCGGGCGAAGCCGGAAAATCCATGAAGCACCGGTTTCAATCCCTGTTGAGCCGGTTCGCGGATGATGAGCGACTGCAGGAATCGTTCCTGGAAATACGCGCACTGCCGCCGATCGCTTACCGCGATAATGAATGGCGGGTATTACAGGCGTTATCTGAATTGCTGGTACTGGCCAACGCGCAATTACACCTGCTGTTTGCCGCGCGCAACCAGGTGGATTTTACCGGCTTGTCCCTGGCCGCCCTGCGGGCATTGGGATCGGAAGACAGCCCGACCGACCTGGCCTTGTACCTGGATTACCGTATACGCCATATCCTGGTGGATGAATACCAGGATGTGTCCGTTAACCAGTATGAATTACTGGAGAAATTAACCGCCGGATGGTCCATGGAAGACGGCCACAGCCTGTTCCTGGTAGGCGATCCGATGCAGTCCATCTACCGCTTCAGGGAGGCGGAAGTCGGTGTATTCCTGGCTACCTGGGAACTGGAACGCCTCGGACAGATACCTGTTGAACCGGTGAAAATCGAGGTCAATTTCCGTTCGGACCGGGCCCTTGTGGACTGGGTAAACACGGCATTCCGTGAAGTGCTGCCCGGCGATCCTGATATAGCTCGCGGTGCGGTCAGTTATTCACCGGCAACGGGATTCGTGGAATACCCGGGGGAGAATGACGTACGCGTACATCCCATCCTCATATATGACCGCAACCAGGATCGCAGCAGGAGTGACGCACGGGAAGCGGAACTGGTACTGGAACAGGTTGGCAATATCCGGGATCGATCGGATTCAGACAGCATCGCCATACTGGCGCGCAGCCGCCCGCACCTGAAAGACATAACGACTTTGCTGACCCGGCATGAAGTGCCGTTTCAGGCGGTCGAGATAGAGCAACTGGAAAGCCGGCCCGTTATCCAGGACCTGCTGGCGCTGACCCGCGCCCTGAACCATACGGCAGACCGCATAGCCTGGCTGGCCATTTTGCGCGCTCCCTGGTGCGGACTGACACTGGCAGACCTGTTGGCGCTGGGTGCGGACTCCCGGAACGATACCATCTGGCATTGCCTGCAGGACAGGCAGCGGCTTGCAACGCTGAGCGCCGGCGGTCAAGTCAGGGTAACGCGCCTGTGTGGCGTGCTTGAGCAGGCATACGCGTTGCAGGGCAGGATGCCGTTGCGACGCTGGGTGGAGAGCGCATGGCTCAACCTGGGCGGCCCGGCCACCCTGGAAACCCCCACTGACCTGCGCAACGCCGACAGGTTTTTCGACCTGCTGGAAGAACTTGACCAGGGCGGCGACCTGCGCGGCCCGGACGAGCTTGAAGACCAGGTGACAAAACTGTACGCCAGCGCCGATACCCGCGCGGATAATACCCTGCAAGTCATGTCAATCCATAAGGCAAAAGGCCTGGAGTTCGACCATGTTATCCTGCCGGGACTGTCCCGGCGCAGTCGCAGCGACGACCCGCAGTTGCTGCTCTGGTCGGAGATTCCCAACCCGGCAGAATCAGGTCTGTTGCTGGCGCCGGTCAAGGCAAGTGACGAGGATAGTTCGCCTGTCTATGATTTCATCAGGGGTCTGGAGAAGAAAAAACAGTACCACGAAGAAGGCCGCCTGCTGTACGTTGCGGCAACCCGGGCGCGCAAGCAACTGCACCTGTTCGGCAGCGCAAACATCGATGATGACGGCGGATTGGCGCCGCCTCCCAACAACACATTACTGGCCCGGCTATGGCCTGCCGTCGAAGCGGATTTCCGGGCAGAACTGGAAAAACAGGCGCCGCAAGCCGAAGCGGTGGCAGTTCCCGCAGAAATTCAGGAACCGCGCCTGCGGCGGCTGGGCGCGGACTGGCAGTTGCCTGCCCCCCCACCCCCGGTCCAATGGAGCAGATTAACCGGCGCCGGGCCGGAACAACAGGAACCTGACAACGCAAACGGCGTGATCGAGTACCGGTGGGCGGGACGAACCATCATGCATGTGGGCACCGTGGTGCATAGTTACCTGCAGGTGATGGCAACGCAAGGCATTGACCAGTGGGATGCCGGGAGAATCAGCGGATTACGGCATAGCTACCAGGAATCACTGCGGGAATTGGGCGTACCTGAGGTAGAACTGGAAACGGCTTGCGGTTGGGTGGAACAGGCATTGACGAGCGTGCTGGAAGACCCGCGCGGACAGTGGGTGCTGGCCTCCCACGAAGACAGGAAAAACGAATATGCACTGAGCGGCGTCTACGGGGGAAACGTCATCAATATTATTATCGACCGGACTTTTATCGACCAGAAAGGCATCCGCTGGATCGTTGACTACAAGACCTCGCGCCACGAATCCGGAGACGTCGACGAGTTTCTCGACCTGCAGCAGGAACGCTACCGGGAACAACTGGAAAAATACGCTACCGTCATGTCCGCCCTGGACGACAGGCCAATCCGGCTCGGTCTTTACTTCCCGTTGCTGCACGGCTGGCGCGAGTGGGCCTATTCATCATAAGATGGATATATGGGGTCAGAGCATTTGCTCTGACCCCAGCTATTCTTAAATCAAGGAGAATGCGATAAAAGCTCACTACTTGCAGCACGTCCCGTTCGAGGGGTTGGGCAGCATCCATACATGGCTGCAGTCAATGCGCGCCGACGTCACGGTCACGAAGTTCTTTGAAAGCCCGACTTTGCCTGATGTGGATGATCTTGACTTGCTGATTATCATGGGCGGTCCCATGAGCGTGAATGATGAGGCGGACCATCCCTGGCTTGCGGCTGAAAAGCAGTTTATCCGTTCAGCCATTGAGAACGACAAGGCCGTAATCGGCATCTGCCTGGGCGCGCAACTCATTGCCGGCGCCATGGGCGCCGCTGTCTACCCGAACAGGGAAAAGGAAATCGGCTGGTTCCCTATCGTAAGCACGCAGCCCGACAACGCGGAAGAGTTATTCACCTTCCCACAGGAATTATTGGTTTTTCACTGGCACGGCGAGACCTTCGACCTGCCGGATGGAGCGATGCGGCTTGCCCGGAGTGATGCCTGTCATAACCAGGCATTCCAGCTGGGCCGGCGAGTAATCGGCCTTCAGTTCCACCTGGAGACAACACCGGATACAGCCCGTGACCTCGTCCACCACTGCCGGGACGAACTGCAACCCTCCCATTACGTGCAGTCCGAGGCGGAGATACTCGGGATTGATCCTCCCTGTTACTCCACTATTAATAGCTATATGGATAAGGTCTTGCAGTTTATAGTCAGACGATGAAAGAAACTATCGATTCGTAAACTTCTTGACAAAGAAACGAACGATTCTTAAACTTCGGGATTAGGAAAGGAGCGATTCCCAGCCATGACTCGCAAGACCGGTCAATACCGTATCACCAGCACTCTTGGAGAGGAGGTACACGCGTTCGTTCCATATCCACTGCCCCCGACCGACCCGCCGCTGGTGATGGACAGCCTGACAGCGGAACTGCTTGCAGCCGCACAGACCGAGCTGGTCCGTCTTGCCGTGGCGGGATCAATGGTGCCGAGCACCGATTGGTTCCTCTACGGCTTTGTTCGGAAGGAGGCGGTCATCACCTCGCAGATCGAAGGGACACAGGCTACACTCCGCGACGTTCTCACTTTCGAAGCTACAGATCAAAGCGAGCGCCCGGACGATGTCCGAGAGGTCTGCAACTACGTGGATGCCCTCACTTACGCACGAGGACAACTTGCAAGCCCGAGAGGCCTGCCGCTGAGTATCTGCTTGCTTTGCGACACACACCGTATCCTTATGCGCGGCGTTCGCGGCAGGAACAAACTGCCTGGTGAAGTTCGCCGGTCGCAGAATTGGATTGGCGGCAGCAGACCCGGCAATACCCGCTTCATCCCACCACCGCCCGAGGACGTTGCCGGCGCTCTCGGAGCCCTGGAACAGTGGTTGCATGATGATAGTGAACTCCCCCCACTGGTTCGGATTGGACTCGCACACGTGCAGTTCGAGACAATCCACCCGTTCCTTGACGGTAATGGCCGCATTGGTCGGCTACTTATCGCACTGCTTGTTGAGCACTGGCGCCTGCTCAAACAGCCGCTACTCTACCTCAGTCTGGCGTTCAGGCGTAAGCAGCAGGAGTACTACGCACGATTGGCTGCTGTACGTAGCGACGGTGATTGGGAGGGGTGGACCAGGTTCTTTCTCAAGTGCGTCTATGAAGCAGCCGACGACGGCGTTCGCGTCGCTCAGGCACTCCATGCCCTGGTGGGACACGACCGTAGCCGCATTATTACCCACCGCAGGTCAACCGTTGCCGCAGTGCAGCTGCTCGACCGCCTGCCCGCCAATCCGGTCGTTACCGTTCCCAACGCAACGGAACTGCTCGGCTTGACTGCACCTCCAACCCGCAAGGCGATTGATCTGCTGGAAAGCCTGGGCGTACTGCGTGAGATCACGGGCAAACGGCGTGGTCGAGCGTACGCCTATCACGAATACTTACAAGTCCTGACAGGCGATGAGGTGTGAGCGATGATAAGTTTTATTTCGATCGGCGCAAATGGGAAATAGCTCATTATCTTTCCGGGAGATACGACAATGATCGCCCTCTTTACCGACTACGGCCTGCAAGGACCCTACCTGGGACAGGTGCAGGCAGTACTGCACAGGCATCTCCCAAATGAGAAAGTCATCAACCTCCTGGCCGACGCCCCCCGCAACAACCCCAAGGCCTCGGCTTACCTGCTGGCCGCGTTCAGCCGGGCTTGTCCCGCGCAACCCGGAACGATCTTCTTCTCCGTGGTCGACCCCGGTGTAGGCAGCTTTCAGGACCAGCCGGTAGTAATCAAGGCGAACGGACAATGGTACGTGGGACCGGACAACGGCCTGTTCGACATCGTCTGCCGGCACAGTACCGACGTGCAATGTTGGCGCATCGACTGGCGGCCCGAAACATTATCGTCCAGCTTTCACGGCCGGGATTTATACGCCCCGGCAACGGCCACGATCAGGAACAATGAGACACCCGGCGAGTCAATAACCTGGAAAGACCGGCACGGCTGGCCGGACGACCTTGAGGAGGTTGTTTACATCGACCACTTCGGCAACTGCATGACCGGGATCAGGGCAGAAATGCTGGACACTACCAGGGCGATACAGGTGAACGGTAGCACTGTATCCTATGCAGACACCTTTTCATCTGCCCCCGAGGGCACTGCCTTCTGGTATGGAAATTCACAAGGCCTGATCGAAATTGCCACGAACGGAGGTAGCGCGGCAGAACAACTGAACTTGGAAACAGGAACGGAGTTGTTTCTTTAATAATTACAGAATTTACCCCAGAGTTGAGTTGTTGTTCCTTGCTGATAGCCCTTCAGGCAGGATACCGCCCTTCCATGGACAGGGTATGCCGGGGTGGCATGGGATTGCATCCTGTCAGCCGAACTCATACATCGCTACAAGCCTGACCCGGAGATTTACCTCATGACTGCCGATATGTTAGACCTCGCGCAGAAGATGGAAGCATGACATGACCTCAGTCTGTTGATAGCCTGCTGAAAATCATTCAAGCGCGGTCAGCCGGTCAAGTTCACCGGACCAGTCGAGGATATGCTTGTCTGCGGTGACCAGCCGATGGCCTTCAAGCGCGGTGGCGACAATGAGCCGGTCGGCGGGGTCAGGATGGAAATCGGTGAGGCCGGCCGCGCGCAGGCCTGTTTTCCCATCCACTGGAATTTCGACCATTCCCTGTTCCAATTGTACCCGGCGCCACTGTTCAAGATTTTCCTGGAAACTAATTCTGCGCTTGCTCTTCAGCATTGCGACTTCCCAAAACGAAATCGAGGAGACGGCAAGTTCGCCGGATTGCCAAGCCCGATCAATTTCGCGCCGGGCAAGTGGCCCCAGACGTTCGTCACCGGTTCTAAGCCACAAAACGACGTGTGTATCGAGCAGGATCAATCTTCAGCATCCCTGGCTTGAAGCAAATTGGCCTCCCATTCCACGTCCAGCGGCTCGATAATATCGCCAAGTATCTCGATTTTGTTCTTGTCTATACCGAATAAACTGCTTGGCTTGTTTCGATACGGCACGAGTCGAACCACTGGTTGACCGTTCTTGGAAATGACGAATTCTTGTCCGGTATTCGCCACCTCGTCCATTATTCCCAAGCACTTGGCTTTAAATTCCGATGCTTTGATGGTTTTCACAGCGGCGCTCTAATTTGACTATGGTCATGACTATAGTCAAATTAGGAAGCTAAATCAAGTAAAAATGCATTAACTTACGGGAGTAAGAAGCTTACGACCTCCATTTTGACGGCAAAAAGTGGGTTCTAAGGGGAAATAACGCGCATATATTGCGCATAAACTCAATGGAAACAGATAGTTAAGCGGAGTTAGGCAGGTCTGACCCTATCGGGTCAGCAGAAGTCCCTGGATTTCAGTTGCATATCTCCGAGCCAGGAGCTGAGATCGGTACACTGTCGCGCTATGAGGTGTAGTACGCCGTCCTGTTTCTGTACCGCGCCGGATATTTCCAGGAGTTTGGCCGTCGTCAGCATAACATCTTGTTTTGCAAAGATTGAGGGCCATATCACGGTATTGATAAACCCGGTTTCATCCTCCAGGGTGAAAAACATGACCCCGGAAGAGGTGGCGGGTCGCTGGCGGCTGGTGACGATACCCGCGGCCCGGGCCCAGGCGTTGTCGGCCAATTCCCGGAGTCCTGTTGACGTGGTAACGCCGCGTTTGTCCAGGCGTCCGCGTAACAGGGCCAGCGGGTGGCGGCGCAAGGTAAAGCCGATACTGGCGTAATCCGCCAGGATATTTTCCCCTTCCCGGGGCTTGCGCAGCATAAGGTCGGTTTCTTCCTCGTCAGGCGTGGAGAACAGGGGCGCGCCCGGCCCCGGGTCCAGGACCTCCCAGCAAGCGCGGTGACGGTCTTTGCCGATGCCGTTCAAGGCATCGGCGTCTGCCAGACTCGTCAGGTCTGCTTGATCCAGCCCTGTACGCGCCGCAATATCCTGTGCACTGACATACCTGCCCCGTTTTCGTTCAAGCGCCAGGGTGTGGGCGCCGGCCCGGGACAAGCCCTTGACCAGGCGCAAACCCAGGCGCAGGGTTCCGGGCGTTCCGGCCTGCCCCGGGGCGCCCTCCAGGGTACAATCATAATCGCTGTCGTTCACGTCAACGGGCAGGACGGTCACGCCATGGCGCCGGGCGTCCTGCACCAGTTGCGCCGGCCGGTAGAACCCGAGGGGCTGGCTGTTCAGCAGGGCACAGGTGAAAGCAGCCGGATGATAATACTTCAACCAGGATGACACGTAAGCAAGCAGGGCAAAGCTGGCGGAATGGGATTCGGGAAAACCGTATTCGCCAAATCCTTTTATCTGGTTGAAGATCTGGCGCGCAAAACTTTCCGGGTAACCCCGCGCTTTCATGCCGCTCAGCAGTTTTTTTTCAAACGGCTCCAGTCCGCCCTTGCGGTGCCATGCAGCCATGCAACGCCGCAGTTGATCCGCTTCCCCCGCGCTGAACCCCGCAGCGACCATCGCCAGTTGCATCACCTGTTCCTGAAAGATGGGAACGCCCAAGGTGCGCTTCAACACTTTTTCCACTGCCTTGCCGGGATAGATGACCGGCTCCTCGCCGCGCCGCCTTCTTAAATAAGGATGCACCATGTCCCCCTGTATGGGGCCGGGCCGAACAATGGCGATCTGTATCACCAGGTCGTAATAATTTTCGGGTTTGAGGCGCGGCAGCATACTCATCTGCGCCCGTGATTCGATTTGAAAGACACCCACGGTATCGGCCTTCTGCATCATTTTATAAACCGCGGGATCTTCCGTGGGTACCTTATCCAGGGTCAGCAGTTCATTCCGGTATTGACTGACCAGCGCCAGGGCCTTGCGGATGGCGGTGAGCATCCCCAGGGAGAGCACGTCCACTTTGAGCAGGCCCAGCGCCTCCAGGTCGTCTTTTTCCCATTGAATGACGGTGCGCCCAGGCATGGCCGCGTTTTCTACAGGCACCAGGTGGGAGAGCAGGCCCTGACTGATGACAAAGCCACCCACGTGCTGGGATAAATGTCGCGGGAAGCCGATCAGGTTATTGACCAGGTAAACCAGTCTTCTCACAAGCGGGCTGTCCGCCGGAAAACCATCCAACTGCGCTGTTTCCAGGGTATTTCCATAGCGTCCGGAGACGGATGCGGCCAGACGCTCCAACTGGTCCGTACTCATTCCCAGGGCTTTGCCCACGTCCCGCAGCGCGCTTTTTGGCCTGTAGGTGATGACGGTTGCCGCCAGGGCGGCGCGCTCGCGCCCGTATTTTTCATAGATATAAGCAATGACCTCTTCACGACGTTCATGTTCAAAGTCCACGTCAATATCCGGCGGTTCATTGCGTTCCCTGGAAATAAAGCGCTCAAACAGCAGGTCCATGGCGTCGGGGTTGACTTCTGTTATGCCCAGACAATAACAGGTGGCGGAGTTGGCGGCGGAACCGCGGCCCTGGCACAGGATGCCCTTGCTGCGGGCAAATTTCACAATATCGTGAACCGTTAAAAAATAATGCTCATAGTTGAACTCCTGCACCAGGGCCAGCTCATGTTCAATCAATGCCCGCACTTTTTCCGGCGCGCCCCCGGGCCAGCGTGTTTGCATACCCTGTTCCGTAAGCAGTCGCAGCCATGAGCGGGGAGTATGGTGTTTCGGAACCAGTTCCGATGGATACTCATAGCGTAATTCATCCAGGGAAAAACGGCAGCGTTCGGCGATCCTTACGGTCTCTTCCAGCAAGGGGCGCGGATAAAGCTGCGCAAGACGCCGACGCGAACGCAGGTGTCGCTCGCCGTTGGAATAAACCCCGTAACCCAGTTCACTGAGGGGTTTGCCGAGACGGATGGCTGTCAAGGTATCCTGTACTATCCGGCGCTTATGTTCATGTATATGTACATCTCCACAGGCGCACAAGGGAATGGCAAAACCTGCGCTGATTTCCTGTAAGCGGCGCAGTTGTTCCCTGTCGTTGCCGTCGAGCAACGACTCTACCGCTATCCACAGTGCCCCGGGGAAAAGACCGGCCAGCCAGCGCAAGCCGTTTGTTTCGATCTCCCCCCGGTTAAAGCAAGGCAGCCAGATGGCCAGGCAACCGGCGGGGCAGTGGTCCTGGACCAGGTTCCGGTCGATAAAATACTCCCCTTTTTTTGCCTGCCGGCGAGCCAGGGTGATGAGGTGCGCGAGTCTGCCGTAGCTGCCCCGGTCGGTGGCCAGCAATAGAAAGCGCCACCCTTCCTGTAATCGAAACTCGCTGCCGACAAGCAGGTCGATACCTTCTTTCACGGCCGCGGTATGGGCGCGGACGATTCCGGATAAGCTGCATTCGTCGGTGATGGCGATGGCGCGGTAACCCAGGGCTTTTGCCCGGACCACCAGTTCTTCCGGATGGGAGGCGCCCCGCAGAAACGTAAAGTTGCTGATGCAGTGTAATTCCGCATAAGGCGGCAAGCAGGCGCGTTCAGCCGAGCAATCCATGCAAATACCATTTTTGCCTGGTTGTCAGGTCGTGGTAAATCCACACACGTCCGGCGATGTCATCGACACCCACGTAATAATCCCGGCGTATGCCGTCGCTGTCCCACCAGCCCGCTTCGATGCGCTCCGGCCCCATGAGGAAATGGATGCGGCCCCTGTAGTAAATTCCGTCGTCCTTGTTCAGCAATTCCCTGGGTTTCGGCAATAACCACAGGGGGCGCCGGTTGCCCGGGGGCGCCGGCCCGACCGCGGCCGGCACACCAGTTCGGCAGGCGTATTCCGGTCGATGGTCCGCATGGGTTGCGATGCCCTTCAACGCAGCGGCGCCGAGACGAGTGGACAATTGTTCAAGGAGTGGCGCAATATCCTGATCTTGCTGCTCAAGCCCGCTGCCGGGAAACAAACAACGGGTCCGGGGGGCAACGCTATAAAACCGCTCGGCAGTCAGCGTTACCCTGACGACGGCCGCGTCCAGCTTTGCCCTGCCGAGCTGCGTCTCCACCAACATCATCAAATAACCGGGTTGGCGTATTGGCCGGCGCAAGCCGATATGGAGCATCGTTACCGGGTCCTGCCGGTGATAAAAATGCACCTGGTAATCCATGGTGTACAAGTCCTGTTTCTGCAGGAAATCGCATAAGCCGGTCACCAGCCCACGAACGACGGGAACAAGCGCCTGTTGCTCATCGATGTCAAACGAACATTCCCGGGTATCGGAAAACCGGGGGGGTATCCGATAAGCATTCAAGGGTTCAGGCAGCTTTCCCAGGGCCTGGTCCAGGTGGGTAACCAGTTCTGTTCCAAAACGTCGCGCCAGCCCGTCTGAAGGCAACCGCCAGAGGTCGCGCAGGATACGCACGCCGGTTTTATTCAGTCGTTGTTTGCGCTTGTCATCCAGGGGCAGGACCTCAATGCTCAAGGGCCCCAGGACCGAGCGCAAATCTGCGCCGCGCTCGACAACCAGGTTGCATCCGGCCCGGGCCAGCATCAGGCTGGCTGTGGGCGTGGGGGTCGTTGCCTGGTAAAAAACGTGTTTCCAGCGTTCGGTCAGTTCCCGGGCGATGGTATCCCGGATCGCGGCGAGGCCGCCAAAATAGTTAATGCTTCCCCCCGCCTCCAGCAGCAACGAGCAGGGTGGATGCAAACTGACCACGGCGCTGAACTGCAAGGCCCAGGCTGCCAGCGCATCCAGTCGTTCCTCCCGGGCGATTTCGTTGATCCGGTGAACTTTCAGGCCGGGGCAACAGGCGTAGGCCGCGCTCAGGGCCATGCCCGCGCTGATACCCATCCGTTCTGCGGAACAGGACGCGGTATGGACGAGTTTTCTGCCTTTTATTTCCTCAACGGCGACCGAAACCTCATCAGACTGATCGGCAGCGACAACTTCCAGGGCCAGTTTGGGCAGATAAACAGCAAGCCACAGGGCTTGTTGCCCGGTCCTGGTACCCTTTCCAGTTTCAGTTTTGTTACATGCCTCTTGTTCCTGGTAAACCCGGAAAGAAAGAGCAGAAAGTGGCCGGGGCATATCCGAAACCCATGGGGTTAACCCGGATAGGGGATGTCCGCGCTGTGGTATTGATGGGCGCCGCGGGCTTTCAAAACCCGTGCATGGATGCCCCGGTCGCTGTGGTTCACCTGCAATTGCAGCGCTGCGGGTGAATTTTTCCCGCGCTGGTTGCGAAACAGCACACAGGGTGTTTTACCGGCATCGGCAGCCAGTTGCAGGCGTCGAATGACCCCATTGGGCAGGTGGTTCAACCATGCCATGAGCAAACCGCAGCGCTGTGACTGCAGTGCTTTTTCAATCGTCCAAAGAGCATCCCGGCAGGCGATATTCGGGCCGATTGTCATCAGGAAGTTAATATCAATATCGGCATCCACCAATGCCGGAGCATACGGGATGTAAGGCGGGCAAACCCACAGTATCCAGCGCCTGCGCCGTGTCATGGACTTCATCAGTGGCAACAACAACTGTAATTCACCCGTACCCCAATGCGGGGTAATCATTTCGACCACGGCATTTTTCGGCCAGCCGCCGCCGGGCAGTATTGCATCCAATGAAGCATGACCCGTAGGGATACCGCCCGGTTTCCCCTGGCAGACCTCATCACCCGACCATAGATGGGGGTTGTTGCGTACCAGCTCTCGCAATGAATTGTTCATGGTTATGCGCTACAGGTTGCGTACTACGCCGACAGCGATACCCTCAAGGGCAAGTGTTTCCTGTTTCAGATCCACCTCAATGGCAGGAAAGCCGGGGTTTTCCGCTTCCAGGTAAACCACCTGTCCGGTCCGGCGCAGCCGTTTGACCGTTACCTCATCCTGCAACCGCGCCACCACGATTTGGCCGTTATCCGCAGTGGGACTACGGTGCACCGCAAGCAAATCCCCATCCAGTATCCCGGCATCCCGCATACTCTCACCCCGTACACGCAACAGGTAATCCGCACGGGGAGAAAAAAACGATGGATCAACCGGGCGATAATCCTCGATATTTTCTTCGGCCAGCAGGGGACGACCGGCGGCAACCCGGCCCACCAGGGGGAGACCGGGCTCAAACGCGCCGGCTTGTACCAGGCGTATCCCCCGGGATGAGTTGGGGATCAGCTCTATGGCCCCTTTGCGTTCCAGCGCCTGTAAATGCCCCCGGGTCGCATTGGTCGAACCAAATCCCATGGCTCCGGTAATCTCGGCGATGGTAGGCGGCATATTGGCGACCCTGATGCTGTCCTGTATAAATTCAAGCACCTGCAATTGTCTGGCTGTCAGTGTTTTCATTCTGATTATAATAGCACTGCTTTTTTAAGCAGTATAGTGAATTATTTTGAAAGGTCAAGCAGTACGCAGCCAAGGCAGCAATTCCCGCTTCAGCCAAATGGGTGGGGTCAGAGTAAAATCACCACCGGCTTTGCTGTTGCCAACGTTCTCGGTGATTTTACTCTGACCCCGGGATTTTATGACACGTCAGTGTCCCGGGGAAAGCGGCGTAAAGCCTGTCTTTAGATTATCTGGTAAAAGGCGGCGGGCCGCTGATATTGATGGTGCCGACCATGCCCTGTTGCTCGTGGCCGTCCTTGTGGCAATAGAGTTTCAGGTTTGTGCCCTTGGTCATGGGGTAAAAGAACCATTCGATGGTGGCGCCGGGTTTGAGTTCGAGATCGTTGATGGCGCCGTGTATCTCCGTGACGGTTTTGCCGGATGCGTCAGCGACTTCAACCTTGCGGGTGAAGATGCGGGTTGCGAACGCATCCGAGGTGAAGTAGTGGTCGTCCGAACTGGGGTTGTGCAGCACCAGTTTGTAGTATTTGCCCCGTTCGAAGGAAAGTGTGTCCGGGACGAACTTCATTTCTTCATCGGCGGTGCCCAGGCTTACCTTGACCTCGATGGCCGAAGGACCGTGACGTTTCTCTTCGGCCCATAGTGAAGATGCGTACAACAGGATAATCAGTACCAGTATTCTGTGAATATTCATCAGCTTTCCTCCAGGTCCAAGGGATCACGATTGCAGAAAAAAGGTATTGGGTTCAAATAACGGGGACAGATTTAAATCTGTCCCCTTTCAGTCGTTTCAGTCCAGGAATTGATTCACCGCGGAGTTGAGTGCGTCGAGTTGCTCCAGCGGGGGCACGTGGCCGCAGTCGGGGATCATGCAGACTTCAGCCTGATTGATTGAGGCGCCGAAGATAGAGGCATAAGCCGGCGGGATTAACGCGTCATTTTCCCCCCAGATAACCAGCGCAGGGGCGCTGATCCTGTGTATGCGCTTGTTTAACCCTTTGTCCGGGATCGGCCAGATCACCTTGGCGGTACAGCCCAGGGTCCAGAGGAACTGGACCAGGCCCTCGGCGGCTTCGTCTTCATCATCCGGCGGGGTCAAGGCTGCCTTGACCAGTTCGGAAGCGGTATTATGGAACAGCACCGCGGCCAGTCCTTCGGCGTCTTTTGCGGTCCAGTCGGCAACGGTATAGGGCGAGTCTTTGTGCCAGAGGCCGATGGGTGCGATTAACACCAGCCTGCTTATGCGTTCCGGCTTGTGCGCAGCCAGTTCGGCGGCCAGCATGCCGCCAAAGGAATGTCCTATGAGCAGGGTCGAATCGATACCGAGGCCGCTCAGTACGTCATCGTAGGCCAGTACCGCATCCCACAGGTCTTCGACATGGTCTATATCATTTGGCTCGCCGGGGTAGGTACCGGGGAAATAAGGCGCATAAACCGTGTATCTTTCTGCCAGCCCTTCGAGAAACGGGTCCCATTGCAATCCGCCGGCGGAATGTAAAAAAACCAGCGGGTCGCCTGTGCCTGCCACGTCTACCCTGACATTCAGCAGACCGCCCAGGACGGCAACGGTTTCGGTGCGAATCTCTGCCATGATGATCCCCGCTCAGGCCGCCTGCCGGGCAGGTTGTTTACAGTTTTCCGGCCACCAGTGGTTTTCCCAGCCCTCGTCATCCCACACGCCGCGCAGGTGGGGCAACACGTCTTTGGCAATCCGGTCGATATTTTCCATGGTCTCCTCGTGGGACATGGAACCGAAATGGGGCAACAGCATCAGGTTGCCGACCCGCAGGCGCTTGACGATGCCCAGCAATTGCTCCGTCACAGTGTCGGCGCTGCCGGTGACCAGGTACTCGTTTTCCTTGAAATCCTTGTAGCTGTTCTTCTTCAGGGTATCGAACGGCGGCAATGGCCGCTTGGTGATCAGGTAACTCAGGCTGCTGTGGGTCATGTGGCCCGGCGGCATGAACAGCGCCTCCGGGATGTGCAGCAACTTGTGGTAGAAATATTCGATGTGGCTGGCGTAGAGTTTATCCGCGGCCGCATCGCTCTCGGCAACACCTACGGGGATCAGGTAACCCAGCCGGTAAGGATTATTGTCCCGGCCCATTTCCGCGGCCCGTTTCCAGTAACCGCCGACGGTCTTGTCAGCCCCTTTGGCGCCGAAATAGGTCAGGTAGCAATAGCAGTAATCATTCTGCAGGACAAAGTCCCAGGTGCTGGGACTGGCGTTCCCCGGCACCCAGATGGGCGGATGCGGCTTTTGCACCGGCCGGGGCCAGACACTGACCATGGGCAACTGGTAGTACTTGCCGTTCCATGAGAACACATCCTCCGCCTGCCAGGCTTTCGTGATCAGCTCATGGGCTTCGCGGTAACGCCCCCGTTGCTCCATGGGCGCAAACCCGTAACTGTGGGCGAAATCACCGCCCAGGCCCACGGGAAACCCGGCAACCATCCGGCCCTCGCTGATGCAATCCAGCATGGCGTATTCTTCGGCGACGCGGATGGGCGGGTTGAGGAACACGGCCGTCTCGCCCATCTGGATAATGGCTGTATCGGTACCCCGGGTCGCCCGCGCCAGCACCGATCCCATCATGTTGGGGTTGACCATGAACCCGTAGGCGTTCTGGTGGTGCTCGTTGGTGCAGACGCCGTCAAACCCGGACTCTGCTGCATACTGAAGCTCATCCAGCGTCCAGTTGTAATATTGCGCGGCCTTGTTGGCGTCGGCCACCTTGGGAAACGGCAGGGTGAACCAGGAAGAGGGGTATGTCTTCTCAAAACCCTCGGGCAGGTCCCGGTACGGCATGAGGTGGAACATGGAAATTTTCATGGGACTAATTCTAGCCATGCAAGCCGGGCGATGCAATAATTTCGCAATAAAGGTTGTTCTAACTCCTTGGGTACACTTCCAACAGGTAAAATCCGGACGGATCGTATCGAATGGTATCTCCCGAAGGGACGAATATGGTGGTGGTTTCCTCTTCAATAATGGCCGGCCCCTGAAGAGAAAAGGAAGAGCCGGAGGAAAAGGAACCGGGGACAGATTTAAATCTGTCCCCTGTCTCGCTACGGCCTGTTTCGTTTCCGATACCCCGGTAGATGGGCGTTGCCTGGAACTCTTTCGTGTCGGGCATAATCACCTCCCGCGTGCCCTGTGCCTGTATAGTGTTCAGCGCCGCTGCCTGTTCAGGGCCGGCGCCGGTTGGCGCGGGGGTATCGATGATAATGCTGGCCCTTAAAGAAACGATTTCCGGTTCATTATCAGTTTCAGAATAAGTATAGAGTTCCTCGTGGCGCCGGTGGAAATTATTCCGAAGCTGCGCCAGTTTGGGCACATCCATGACGCCGGCAGGCGCCTGTACGTCACAATAATGAATCTGGTCCACGTACTTCATTTCAGCAGTCCGCTCAACGCGCACACGATCACCGGCTCCGACCCCCAGGGCCGTTCTTCCTTCCTCCTCCATGAGGTCAAACAGCTTATTGGCTACAGCAGGGGATAGATCGCACAGGCGCACAGGGCAGGCGCGAATGGCGTCATAGCGCAGGTTGGCGTTGGCCTCGCCCATTGCGCAAAAAGCGCCGGCGATAGTGGGGATCAACACTTTCTCCATGCCCAGTTCACGCGCCAGCTCAGCGGCAAAAGCGGGACCGGCGCCGCCACCGGCTACCAGCAGGTAATCCCTGGGGTCGTAGCCGCGCTCGATGGAGGCGATGCGTATTCCATCTACCATGTTGCCGGCTGTAACCTCAATGATGCCCTGGGCCGCCTTGTGCAGGTCAATGCCTGCAGGCGCGGCGATGTTGTCCTGTATGACCTGTTCGGCAAGAGTCCTGTCGATCATCATCCTGCCGCCCAGCAGACCCGTATCCGGGAAATAACCGGCCGTCACCAGTGCATCGGTCACCGTCGGTTTTGTGCCGCCCCGCATGTAACAGGCCGGACCGGGATTGGCCTCGGCGCTGTCCGGGCCGACCTGCAGTATCCCGCGCTCATCCAGACGGGCTATGCTGCCGCCTCCGGCGCCGATACTGGTCACGTTGACCATGGGCAGTCCAATCCTGATACGGGCGATATCGGCCTGGTCAACGACGTCCGGTAGACCGTTCCGGACCAGGCTCACGTCGAAACTGGTGCCGCCCATATCGATGGAGATGACGTTCTCATAACCCAGTTGACGGCCGTACCAGAGCGCCGCGACCGGGCCTCCGGCCGGGCCCGAATTGAGTACGGCGGCCGGTCGCCGCCGCACCACCTCGGGCGCGGCGACCCCGCCGTTGGACTGCATGATATACAGCCTGCCGGTAAAACCCTGCTCGACCAGCGCAGTTTCGATGCTGGAGAGATAGCGATCCAGGACCGGCCCCACATAGGCGTTGGCGGCCGTGGTGCTGGTGCGGGCGTATTCACCAACTCTCGGCAGGATATCCACCGACGCGGTCACAAAACAATCCGGCAGGCGCTGTTTCGCTTTTTCCAGTATTTTCCTTTCATGCCTGTCATTGGCAATTGACCACAAACAGGAAATAGCGACAGCTTCAACTTGTTCCTGCGCCAGCCTGTCCAGTTGTTCGTCCAGTTGCGCTTCATCCAGCGGGACGCGTACCTTGCCGCCGGCAATGATGCGTTCCCTGACACCGAGGCGGCGCTGCGCCGGCACGATCATCTCTGCGGGGGGGTAATGAAAATCCCAGCGGTGACCGTCCTCCTTGTGCCCCAGTCTGAGTTCCAGGGAATCCTCGTGGCCGGCGGTCACCAGCAGACCGGTCCTGGCGCCGTTCCGTTGGATAAGCGTATTCAAGGCAACGGTGCTGCCATGTACCAGTACCGCACACCGGCTGATAAAGTCAGGTAACTCCAGGCCGGCTTTACGGGCCAACCCTGTTAACCCGTCAAGTAAAACAGAGACCGGGTTTGACGGGTCCGAGGGTGTTTTATAAACCAGTAACGAGTGGTCCTCCGCCAAGGCGACAAAATCAGTGAACGTGCCGCCGGCGTCAATGCCGATACGGTAGTTCATTGATCTTTTTCCTTTCTTAATGAGGCAGTACCGGCACTATCAATTTCCAGAGTCTCAGGATGCAATTTTACCCCGTATTCCAGTTCTGCCCCTTTTAATGACACCTTGTTATTCAACACGTCATCCTGTACTGCTTCGGGCGGACGGGAAAACGGATCTCCGGCGCCACCGCCGCCGGAAGTCTGGCTGCGATAGCGTTCTCCCGGGTTTATCGTCAGCACCTGGTTGTGATCCACCTCATGCAGGGTATCAGCGCCGCGCAGGTGCCATCCCCGTGCGACCTTGGCTGCGAACAGCTCCGGGTGATAGCGGGACTCTCCGACGCAGGGTGGCGGCTGGTGGGCGCCTTCTCCCCAGGCTATGACCGTCATTTCGTGCTCAAGGGGTTCTATTTCCGTCACCAGACCACAGCCCCCGCGCCAGCGTCCGGGCATCCCGGAATCCGTGGCCAGTTCCAGCCTGGTTACGACTATCGGAGCCAGCAGTTCCACCAGTTCGGTATCTCCAATCTGGGCGCCGCCGAGACCGGCCTGGGCGCCGATGGCGTGCCAACCGTCGGCCAGGTTGTTGACGGCGCCGGCGCCGCCAATCAGCGATGAAATCAACAGGTCGAGGTAGGGTTCTCCATTGTCCGGCCGCGTCCCGGCAATGTTGAAGGCCCAGGTATGGTTCCAGCCGGCGACGGCATGGGTCGGCTCGATCTGATTCAGGCCGGTACGAATCAGGTCACAGATTGTTTCCTGGGGGCCGCCGGTACAATTGACGTGGGGAGCCGGTTCTTCAGCATTCAGCATGGTGCCCCTGGGACCAAAATCCACCTTGACGGGGCGATACAAGCCTTCGTTGAAGGGTGGCTGCACCTGCGCCCACATCAACAGCCCGGCATAGACGCCGGACAAGGTATTGGAACGGTACGAGTTGGTAAAAAATTCCAGTTGCGGCGGTGATGCAAGAACAATCTTCAACTCATCTCCCGCAACAGTGATCTCCGCCTCCAGGGTCTGGTGGCCACGACCGTGCCCCGTGTCCTCCGCCATGACACTGGAATGATACACGCCATCGGGCAAGGTTCGAATCCTGGCGCGCATGTGCGCTTCCGCGGCATCCAGCAATTGTTCCACACAGGCCTTGATCACCTCCTTGCCGTAACGCTCCAGCAGGGCTCTCAGACGTTGCTCTCCCAGCGTGATGGCCCCCAGTTGCGCGTTCATATCACCACTCTGGTATTTACGCGAACGGAAGTTGGTCAGGATCATGTTCAGAACGTCATGGCGCATCTCCCCGCGGTCAACCAACCGTATCGGCGGAACACGCAAACCTTCTGCAAATATCTCTTTCGCATCCGGGTTGTAACTGCCGGGGACCGGCCCGCCGACGTCCACCATGTGGCCCTTGCTCACCACCCAGAACACCAGTTCATCCTCGAAGAACAGCGGTTTGTACATACACATGTCCGGCAGGTGGCTGCCGTCATAGGTGGGGTCGTTGTGCAGGTAGATATCCCCGGGGTTGATTTCCCCGGCGAAAAACCGGGCTACGGCCTTGGTGGCCAGCACCATGGAGCCGAGGTGGGTCGGAATGTCTTCCCCCTGTATTACCATCCGGGTATCCCAGTCGAACAAGGCATTGGAATAGTCCCTGGCTATGGCGTAGACGCTGGAGCGCCCGGTCTTTTCCATGGTCGTGGTCATCGCCCGCTGGGTCGCCTGCAGCGCACCCTGGACCACGGAAAGTGTAATTGGATCGATCTCGGCAGGCATTGTCAGTTACCAGTAAATCAGAACAAGCCGGCAGCAAGCATGTCCGACAGGCACTGGCGGTAGGCGTCCACCGCGCGCGCTACATCTGCCTCATCGTGGGCCGTAGACAACCAGCCTTTTGACGAGGAGATCAGCACCCGTTCGCGTACCAGTCGCAACAGCAGGTCGCGGCTTAAATCCATGCGGCTGCCCATGATCTGGCGATGATTGACAATGGCCTGATCGGTGAAGAAAACGTTATACACCGGCCCGATGCCGACGACCTGGGCTGAAACCCCGAGCTCGTCGACTACATCACTGATGCCGGACCGGATCGACTCTCCGACCTGGTTCAACCGGTCGTACTGCCCCGGTTTTGCCAGTTCACGCAGGGTGGCGGCGCCGGCCGCGGCCGCCATGGGGTTGGCATAAAACGTACCGCTGAACAACACGTAGTCCGGATTTGCCCGGTTGGCGAAGACGGACAGGTCAAGCACGTCCTCGCGCCCGCATACGGCCGCGGCCGGATAACCGCCACCGATTATCTTGCCGTAGCAGGCCAGGTCCGGAATAACACCGAACGCCTCCTGGGCGCCGCCCCGGGCCAAGCGGAACCCGGTGATCATTTCATCGAAGATAAGCAGGCAGCCGTACTTGTCCGCCAGTTCCCGCAAGCCCTGGAGAAAACCGTCCTGCGGCGGCACCACCCCCAGTATCGGCTCCAGGATTATCGCCGCGACAGTGTCGCCGTGTTGCTGCATGAGGTTGGCCGCCATGTCAAGGTCGTTGAAGTCGCTGAGCATCACGGTACGGCTTGAACCCTCCGGGATGCCGGCGCTGTTGACCGGCGCGGCAAGGGGATCATAATCGCCGGCCAGGAAACCCACCAGGGAGTAGTCATGACAACCGTGGTAGGCGCCGGCGCACTTGAGGATTTTTTCCCGTCCGGTAAACGCCCGGGCCAGGCGCAGGGCGTAATACGTGGCTTCGGCCCCGGTGGTGACGAAGCGCAGTTTTTCGGCGCAGGGCGAAGCGGCGACAATGAGTGCAGCCAGGTCCGCGATGGAAGGCGTAGGCTGGTAACAGGTGGAACACTGCTCCAGTTGTTCCCGGGCCGCTGCCATGACCGCGGGGTGGCAGTGTCCGAGGATCAACGGCCCGGAACCCATCAACAGGTCCAGGTACTCGTTGCCCTCCTCGTCGTATAATTTGCTTCCCCTGCCCCCTGCTGCCAGGAAACGCAGTTCCGGCGGGTAGGAAAGCAGCGTACCCAGTTCACCGCCCGGCAGTGAATCATCCAGAGAATTCAATAATTCCGACACTTATTATCTCCAATCTGCTCCTTGTCGGGGTAACATATCACCCTGAGAAAAGAAGGAAAAGGGGACGGGTTCAGATCTGTCCTCCTGCTTCGCGGTCATCTTCTCTCCTGGATACATTTACAACCCGCGTGACAAGGGGAAGATAATGAAAACCGATTATAACCACGCAAAAATAAAATTCGAGGCCGGTTTGCTGGAAATCACCTTCCATACTGACGGTGGTCCACTGCTGTGGAGCGGTGCGGCACATGACGAACTGGCGGACCTGTTCGGTGAAGTCTCCCGCAACCCTGATGTCCGCGTCGTGATCATGACGGGAACAGGCGCAACGTTTTCCGGCCCTCCTGCGGAAGATTTCAGGTTCCCTGTGCTCGACCCGGAGCAATGGGAAGGCATCCGCTGGCATGGCGAACAACTGGTGGTGAACCTGTTGAATATCCAGGCGCCGGTGATAGCCTGTATTAACGGTCCTGCCCTGAGACACCCGGAGATTCCATTGTTTGCCGATATTGTGCTGGCTGTAGAAGACAGCAGCGTACAGGACGCCGGGCATTTCATTGTCAATGCCGTCCCCGGTGACGGGATGCATATTGTCTTCCCCGCGTTACTGGGAATGAACCGCGCCCGCTATTTCCTGATGACGGGACAGACCCTGAACGCGCGCGAGTGCAAGGAACTGGGACTGGTGAGTGAAATCCTGTCGCGGGATGAACTGCTGCCAAGAGCCCGTAAACTGGCTGCCGACCTTTTGACAAAAAACCCCTTGATGCTGCGCTACACGCGCAACCTGCTGGTGCACCAGATAAAAAGTACAGTGCATGAACTGCTGGGTTACGGCCTGGCGCTGGAAGGCCTGGCTGTCGTCGATCAGGGATTGAAAACCAGACAGAACGACTGATTCCCGGTTTTTATCGACAATCTGTTCCCTGTCAGGCAACGCGCAGTATCCGTCCTGCCTCTCCCAGTTCCCCCGTTGCATAGTCCAGCCGGTACGCCGCACGGCCCACGTGGTGGCCTGTCCCCGCGCGAGTGGGGATAAAGGCTCTACCAGCTATACCCGGCTCGTACGTACCAGGAACCGCCTTCGTAGTTGGCCGCGGCGCGACGCGCATAGGGCATGCCCTGGCTCCAGCGGTTGGCGCAGGTCAATCCCTGGCTGCCGCAGGTGTCCGTCGGACGGATCTTGTCGACAAACTCGTCGAACACGTTGGTCCCACCAACCAGGAAACGCAGGTTGTCGTTGAAGTTGTAACCCAGTTCCAGGTCGACGAAAACTACCGAACCGACTTTGGCGGAGGGGGACGGTCCGTCAATCGTGCCGCGCTGGTCGTAATGCGGCCCGTAATAGTTGGCGCGTATCATCAGGTCCAGTTTATCCGTGAATGTCGTAACAGCGCTGAGGACGAACCGCTCGTTCGGGTAGCTGTTTTCTATATCTTCCACGTCCGCAGCCGATACGGGTTTCTGACCGTTTATTTCGCTCTGGCCGGTCACGTCAATCTCGTTGTAGCTGAAGGCAAAGCTGAAGTCCGTGCTGACTGCGTCGTTCCAGTCCAGCGCGGAGGTCAGCACCACGTCCACGCCTTCTGATTCCATGTCCAGCGCGTTGGTAAAGAAAGAGATGTTGGTACACAACGCCCTGATATCGTTACAATCCGTTGTGATGCTGTCGGGGTGCGGGGCGGGGAAAGCGCCACTGGTCTTGTAGATACGGTCATCGATTTTTATCCGGTAGATATCCACGGTCAAGGTCGTATTGGAACCACCCAGCAGATCCGTGAGATCTGCGGCAAAGCCCAAGCTCAGGTTGACGGATTGCTCTTGCTTCAACGGTGCGCCTCCGGCCGACAGCACCAAGGGGTGCTCCGGCGGCAGGGTACCCTCCTCCACCGACACGTTGAGGTTGGCGTCAAAGGTGGTAGTCACCTTACGCACGTTGGACTGACCCGGTGTCGGCGCATGGAACCCTGTGGAAATGGCGCCGCGCAGGGCCAGGGAGTCGAACAGGTCGTAGCGCGCCGCCAGCTTGCCGTTGACGGTGCTGCCGAAGTCGGAAAAATCCTCGTAGCGCACTGCGTACTGCGTCAGCATCCTGTCGGTCACCTCGAATTCCAGTTCACCGTATATTGCGTGGTTTTCCCGTGAGAAAGAACCGGAATCTGCGGGGACAAAGCCCTTGAAACCGCTGGCGCCGGCGCCCGACCAGGAGGACGGCTCGCCGGGCGTGATGATGAAGGTTTCCTCGCGCCACTCTGCGCCGACAGCAAAGTGCAACCGGTCGGTCAACTGTTTCGACAGGTCCGCGTTGACGTTGACCTCCTCCTGGGTCCAGGCGCCCACGTCAAAGTCGCGCTGGCCGGGGCTGCCGTCGGCATTGGCGGCCAGCGCCGGGTCGCGGCTGATGGTGTTGTGCAGCAGGAAATCCAGATCATCTTCGCCATAACCGACACTGACATCGTAAAACAGGCCGTTGACGTCACCCCTGATGCCGCCGACCACGCTGAAATCGGTGTGGTCGCCATCGAAGAACGGGGTAAAGCCCGCAGGCAGGCCACGCAAGCCGGCCTCACGCAGGGGCCTGAGGTGTGAGTGCGGTTCTACCGTACAGGGCGTCGTACTGGCGCTGAGACTGCAACCCAGCGGGAATTCAGGGTTGCGGAAGAAGAACCGGTAACGTCCGTCGGTTTCCGCGTAATTGCCGTGCAGGTAGAGTTCGGTGTTGTCGCTGATATCTATCCCGGAATTGACAAACAGGAGGATGTTCTCGGTTTGCGGGCGACCCCAGGTCTGGGCGAACGGCTCGTCGTCGAACGGGGTATCCGCGCCAACCTGCACACCGTTGTTGATCAGCGTCTGTGCATTGGGACGCTGGTGGCCGCGCGACAGCGCGTCATTATCGGAGTATTCCACGCTCGCGTTGATGAAACCGTTGTCGCCCAGGGGGAGGCCGATATTGCCTTCCACCTTGTAACTCTGTTCGTCCTGGTAAAATTCGCCGTACCGGACCCGCAACGCACCGCCTTCCGCGGCGTCCTTCATCTGGAAGTTGATGACCCCGGCAATGGCGTCGGCGCCGTACTGGGCGGCCGCGCCGTCCCGCAGTATTTCCACGTTCTTTATGGCGATACTCGGGATCATGCCGATATTCGGTCCGTGCGCGCCCTTGCCCGCACCCGGGGTGAACTCGGCAACCAGCGCCGCTCGGTGCCGGCGTTTACCATTGATCATGACCAGGGTCTGGTCCGGGGCAAGGCCGCGCATGGAGATGGGCCGCACGAAGGTATCCTGGTCCCCCGATGCCGTCGTGGCGTTATAGGAAGGCGTCAACGCTTTGAGGTTGTCGGTAATATCCGCGCCGTTGCCGATGCGGTTGAAATCCTCAGCGGAAAACACATCTATGGGCGCCGTCGACGTCACGGCCGAACGGGGCCTCTGGCTGCGGCTGCCGATGGTGATGATTTCCTCGATGACCAGCTCTTCCTTTTCCTGGGCCAGGACAGGCTGGCCGGGCAAGACAATGACAAGCGTCAGGCAGGTAAACAGAGAAACTGGTATGAACTTCCGGTTGGCGAATTCCATTAAATTCTCCTTATGGCTTATGGTTATGAAAAGCAAGTGTACTTTACCACATTGGATAGATGGGGTCAGAGTAAAATCACTACCATCGTAGCCGATGGCACGGTCCGGGGTGATTTTACTCTGACCCCTTAAATTTCAGGGGTTCAGAACAGGGATTGCTGAGGATCAGATGTAACAGGCGGCTCGAACAACCCGGTATTCAACTCGCTTCTTTCCGTATTCAAGCCGAATTTCCTGCAGGCGTTTTGAAAACGGTTACGGACCAGGTCGGCGTACACACCCTGGCCGCGCATCCGGGTGAAATATTCGGGGTCGTTCTCGCGTCCCGACCTCAAATCGCGGATGATACTGAACACATGTTCCGTTTTTCCCGGTTCATGGGTCTCAAGCCATTCGCGAAACAGTTGTTTGACCTCGTTCGGCAGGCGCAATATTACGTAACCTGCGGCCTTGGCGCCGGCGTCGGCGGCCCGTTCCAGCACCATTTCCATTTCCGCGTCATTGATGAAGGGAATAACGGGCGCAAACATGACGCCCGTCGGCACACCGGCGCGATTGAGGGTGTCCAGGGCTCTCAGTCGGCGGCTGGGAGAGGCAGTGCGTGGTTCCAGGCGCCGGGACAGGTCGTGGCGCAGTGACGTGATGGACAGAAACACCTTAACCAGACCGTCCGCCGCCATTGGTTTGAGCAGGTCCAGGTCCCGTTCAACCAGCCAGGATTTGGTGACGATGGACAACGGATGCCGGCAATCATGCAGCACCTGGATTATGTCCCTGGTGATGCGAAGCTGCCGCTCGGCGGGTTGATAAGGGTCCGTGTTGGTGCCCATAGCGATGGCTTTGCAGGCGTAACGGGGTTTCCCTAACTCAGTTCGCAATAGCTCCGCGGCGTTGGTTTTTGCAAAAATCTTTGTTTCAAAATCAATCCCCGGCGATAAATCCACGTAGGCATGGCTGGGGCGGGCGTAACAATAGACACACCCGTGCTCGCATCCCCGGTAGGGATTGATAGAGGTCTCAAACGGAATGTCCGGTGACTGGTTGCGGGTAATGATGGTGCGCGGGGTTTCCTGGAAGATTTCAGTGGGGACCGCACCGGCTTCCGGCTCCGGCGTCCAGCCGTCGTCAAACCGGCTGCGCTGGTGTTCCAGAAACCGGGCATCGACCTTCGAGGTTGTGCCCCTACCTTTCATTCCCATTCATCATATTCCTGCTGCTATTTCAGCCAGTGCCATATCCACGACCGAACGCAAGGCTTCCTCTTTTGTAGCGCCGTCCAGCAGGCTGAGACGGTAACAGTCGATTTGCCGGTCTGCGCCGGCGCCTTCCCGGATGATATCCAGTATATGCCACAATTCATTTTCACAGCCCAGCGCCTGTGCGTCTTCGCCGAGATCATCCACCAGCCGGGTCACCATGTCGGCAGGTTTATTTATTATACCTGTTTATTCAGGAGGGTTAATCTGTGCCACTTGACAACGACTGGCTAATGGGTGACCCCTGTTTACCAGTCGAGAAAGGTGAAACGTAACTCTGCGCGGTAATCAGGGGCTTCTCCCAGCGCGCGCGCCTGCCGTAGCGCCATCAGTTCGAGCTTCCAATCGCTCTGCAGACGCACCCCCAGGCGCATCTGCCCCGCGCTGCCGCTCGTCATCGAGTATTCTGAAAACGGAGTCAACAACCGGTCACGCCTGAGCGCAATGCCGTATGCCACCCGGCTCCCCATGCGCGCCACCAACGGCGCCCTGTGCGCCGGGCGCTGCGCCAGCGACTGCATCTGCTGACCACCCCACAGACCGAACTGTCCGACCTCCGCCATGCCGTACCCCGGCTCCAGCTCAAACGAGAACCCGATGCCGCCCGGCTTCGATTGCAGGCTCAGCAGACCGCTCACGCCCGCTTCATCGTAGTCCCCGGAACCCAACAAGTAGCGCCCCGTGAGATTGCCCCTGAAACGCCCCTGCTCAAAACTCAGTCCCCCCGCGAACTCGGCACCGCCGTTCGACGTCCTGTCGCCGCCGTCAAGGCGACCGCCCAGCCGTATCCATGAGCGAGCCGACTCGCCCAGGACGAAGCGCCCTTCGGCGCCCAGCCGCATGTGGCTCGCCGTGGCTGATAAATCTGCCGGCAAGCCGTCGTCCGTCTTCAGGCGCGCATGGCCGGCATCGCCCACCAGCGACAGCTCCACACCGCCGCGCGCGCGCAGGCTCTGGCGCATCCCCACCGTGCCCAGCAACAGCGACAGGTCCGTCTTCTCCCGCAGGCCGGCAACGTGGTCACGGCGGTTGACCGCCTCGCCCGTGCCCACCCCCGCCAGGCCCCACACTTCCAGGCCGGAGTCCAGTTGCAGCCGGGCATACGGATACACCGTTGTCATCTCCGTATCCAACCGGCCACCTCCCTGCACGTCGGAGGCGGCAAAGCGGTAGTCGGTCTCGCCATCAGCCCGCGACAGCGCCACTCCTGCCAGCAGGTGCTCACCAATCCCGGTGTCCGCTCCCAGGTAGAACGTAGCCAGTTCACCATCCAGGGAAGCACTGCTCTTATCGCTGTCGAACTGCTGGTAGTCCGCCGCGCCCCACACCGTCAAGCCCGGGCC
>MKWU01001182.1_pt1 | contig 46822 bp, 54 predicted proteins | sample 809101 | NCBI WGS metagenome assembly MKWU01 (sample SAMN05860141, study PRJNA318959) | sponge metagenome | host: Aplysina aerophoba | place: Slovenia: Piran, Adriatic Sea, Gulf of Piran | collected 2013-05-07 | reverse complement strand
GAGGCCTGGATGGTGGGCGACAACCTCTACGCCGACATCGGCGGGGCGCGTGGCGCGGGCATCCACAGCGTCTGGATTCACCGTGGGCGCCTCGAGTTCCCCGACGCCGCGCCCGCCCCCCCCCACCCCCGCATCCGCCCCCCCCGCCGCATCGGCCACTTCGACGAGCTGCACGCTGCCCTCGATGCTGCCGCCGAGTAAGGCGCCGCTTCCCCGGGAAGCGCGCTCACTCCGCTGTGCTGAAACACTGCGATACGGTATCAAACCACCATCGGTCGCTCCCTGAGGTAGTCGTAGATGTCACACCTGAAACAGAACGTCCTTGCCGGTCTTGTCCTCGTTGGCGTCGGACTCGCCGCCGCCGCCCTCGTCGTGGGGCTTCTCGCCCTCACCCAGAGCGACGACCGCGACGAGCCGTCCGCCCCCTCACCCTCCGACCCCGCCGAGTACGCGGTCTGGCTGGTGGAGCAGGCGATCGAGTACTACGAGGCCGAGGGGATCGAGGCCACGCTCGCGCACTACAACGCCCCCGAGCGCGTCGATGGCCCCTGGTACGTCTTCGTCCTCGAGGAGCGCGACGACGGCATCTACACGATTGCCAATGCTGCCCGCCCCGAGCTCGTGGGCACCACCCGCGTGCGCATCGATACGCGCGGCTTCGATTACGGCGCCGCCTTCGCCCAGACCACCGAGGCCGGGCACTGGGTCACCTACGCCTTCATCAACCCCCAGACGGACGGGGAGGAGCTGAAGCACACCTGGGCTGTCCGGCGTGGCGACTACCTCTTCGGCTCCGGCTGGTACGAGGCCACCGCGATCACGCCTGAGCGGGAATCCGAACCCGCAACCGCTCCCGCCCCCACCAAGGCCGAGCCTGGCGCCTACACGAAGGCGTTCGTCCAGCAGGCCATCGACCGCTACGAGGCCGAGGGCATCGGCGCAGCCCTCGACTTCTACAACTCCGCCGAGAGCGTCGACGGCCAGTGGTACGTCTTCATTGTCGACGCGGACGGGATCATCGTCGGTCACTTCAACGATGCCATCCGCGGAGAGCCCCTCGATGGCCCCATCGGTACCGACATCACCGGTTACGAGTTCGCACAGGACATGCTCGCGGCGGGCGAGGAGGGGCGCTGGGTCACCTACGTCTTCGTCAACCCCGAAACCAACCAGCATGAACTCAAGCACACCTGGATCGTCCGGCGCGGCGACTACCTCATTGCCTCCGGTTGGTACGAGCTGGCCTCCAACCTTCCCGCTACGGACCCGGAGCCGGTTACGAAGGCCCAGCCCAACGCCTATACGAAAGCGTTCGTGCAGCAGGCCCTCGACCGCTTCGAGGCGGAAGGCCGCGAGGCGACCCTCGCCTTCTACAGCTCCGCCGAGAGCGTCGATGGCGACTGGTACGTCTTCATCCTGGAGGACCGCCCCGACGGCCTCTACAACATCTCGAACGCCACCCGCCCGGACCTGCTGGGAACCGCCCCGACCCGCATCGACCGCCGCGGCGTCGACTACGGATCCGAGTTCCTCGCCACGACGGACGCGGGGCAGTGGGTGGACTACGTCCTCCTTAACCCGGCGACCTGCGAGGAGCGCCTCAAGCACAGTTGGGTCGTGCGCCGGGGCGACCTTGTCTTCGGCTCAGGCTGGTACGAGGACCGTGTTGCCGAACACCCCCTGCTCCCCACCAAGTGCGAACCCGCCGCCTACACGGCCGCCCACGTCGAGGCTGCCATCGCGCGCTACGAGGCCGAGGGGCGCGAGGCCGCCATCGCCTGGCACAGCGACCCGGCCAACAACGACGGCCGCTGGTACACGTTCATCATCGACCCCGCCGCCGGCCGCATCCTTGCCCACCCCGCCCGCCCGTTCGTCGGCTACGACGTGATCAACGGCAAGGCCGCCTGGGACGACAGCGGCTGGTACTACAGTTCCGACTTGCTGCGAGCGACGGAGGACGGTCTCTTCGTGCGGGACACGCTCGTCGTGCCACCCACGGACGAGATCAACCCGTTCTTCACCAGGGAGGAGCTGAAGCACTACTACGCCGTCCGGCACGACGGCCTGCTCTTCGTCTCTGGCTGGTACAGCGATGTGCCCGCGGCCGAGGACGAGGCGAACTACACCCGCCTGCTCGTCGCCCGCGCCCTCACCATGCATGACGACGAGGGCATTGAGGCCGTCATCGCCCACAACAACAACCCGGACAGCGCGGACGGTGAGCGCTACGTGTTCGTGCTTGAGGATCGCGAGGACGGCCTCTACACCGTCGCCCACCCCGTCATCCCCAGCCTCGTCGGCACCACCCGCGACCGCACCGATGCGCGCGGCTTCGACTACGGCGCCGCCTTCATCGCCACCACCCGCGAGGGCCGCTGGGTCCAGTACGTCTTCCCCAACCCCGAGACGGGCGAGGAGGAGCTGAAGCACACCTGGGTCGTGCGCCGGGGGAACTACCTCATCGGCTCCGGCTGGTACGAGCCGCTGCCGGCCAAGGACGACCCCGCGGGTTACACCCGCCTGCTCGTGGCCGATGCCATCGCGTTCTATGAGAGCGAGGGCATCGAGGCGACGCTCGCCCGCCACAGCGCCCCCGACAGCGTCGACGGGCCCTGGTACGTCTTCATCGGGGATCCCGCTGGCGTCATCGTCGGCCACTTCGATCCGGGGGTGCGTGGCCGGAGCCTGCTCGACTCGCTCGGCACCGACATCAACGGCTACGAGTTCGGAAGCGACATGGTGGCCGTGGGACAGCAGGGTGGCTGGGTGAGCTACGTCTTCCTCAACCCGGACACTGGTGCGCCGGAGCGCAAGCACGCCTGGGTCGTGCGTCGCGACGGCTACCTGTTCGGGTCGGGCTGGTACGAAGCAGTCGAGTAGCGCCCTACGGCTCGAGAACGATCTTGCCGAAGTTGGCGTTCGCTTCCATGTGCGCCTGCGCAGCAGCCGCCTCCCGCAGCGGGTAGACGCTGTCGACCACGACCTTGATCCGGCCCGTGGCGATGTGCGGCAGCACGCTCTTCTCGAAGGCGCGCGTGGCCGCCGCTTTCTGTTCCAAGGGGCGCGCCCGGAGGGTCGTGCCCCGCACCTGCAGACGCTTCATCAGGAGCGGGCCCAGGCTCAGGTTCTCCCCGACGGCGCCCCCCATCAGCCCTACCTCCACCATGCGTCCCTGCCGCGCCAGCGAGCGCAGGTTCTGCTCCCAGTAGGCCGCTCCGATCACGTCCAGCACAACGTCGACGCCAACCCCGTCGGTCGCCTCCAGCACTTCCTCGGCGAAGTCCTGCTCCCGGTAGTTCACGCCCACGTCGAGGCCCAGGGCCGCGGACTGATCGAGCTTGTCCTCGCTGCCCGCCGTACCGATGACCTGCGAGGCCCCCATGGCTTTCGCGATCTGGACGGCGGCCACCCCCACCCCCGACCCCACTGCGTGGATGAGCACGCGTTCGCCCGCCTGCAGGTTGCACTGCAGGAGCGCGTCGTGGGCGGTGATGTAGACCTCGGGCGTCGCCCCCGCCTCCTGCCAGCCCAGCGAGTCGGGAACCTTCACGGCGAGCCGCTGCGGCACGCTCACCAACTCGGCATAGCCGCCCCCCGGAAGCAGCCCCATTACCCGGTCGCCGGGCGCGAACCCCTCCACGCGCGACCCCGCCTCCACCACCTCGCCCGCGTACTCCAGCCCCGGAATCTCGAACTCGGGCTTCGGGCCGGGCTGCGGGTAGCCGCCCATCCGCTGCAGCACGTCGGCGCGGTTGAGAGCGCAGGCGCGAACCGCCACCAGCAGGTCGTCGGGACCGGCCAGCGGGTCGGGCACATCGCGATAGACGAGCGAACCCCCGCCGTCCGTCTTCTCGATGACGATCGCTTTCATGCGGCCGCTAGCCCTCGTCCTCGTCGGGAGGCATGACCATGCCCAGTGTGTTGAAGCCCCCGTCGACGTAGAGCACCTGGCCGCTGATGTTCGCGCCCGCATCGCTCGCGAGGAACGCTGCCGCCGCGCCGACGTCCTCGATCGAGATGTGGCGGCGCAGCGGTGTCACTTGGGGGAACACCTTGTAGAGGCTGCGAAAGTCGCCCACGCCCGCCGCCGAGAGCGTCCGCACCGGCCCCGCGCTGATGGCGTTCACGCGCACCCCCTGCGGCCCCACGTCCGAGGCCAGGTAGCGCACCGCCGACTCGAGCGCGGCCTTGGCCACACCCATCACGTTGTAGCTCGGCATCATCTTCTGCGAGCCGTGGTAGGAGAGCGTGACGACGCTGCCGCCCTCGGGCATCAGCGGCAGGGCGTTCCGCGTGAGCGCCACGAGCGAGTAGACGGAGAGTTCCTGCGCGAGCAGGAAGCCGTCGCGGCTGGTCTCCACGAACGGTCGCGAGAGGTCCTCGCGCTTCGCCCCCACGATCCCGTGGGCGACGGTGTCGATTGTGCCGTAGCGCTCGCCGAGCTTGGCGAAGAGCGCCTCGATCTCCTCGTCGCTGGTAGCGTCGCAGGGCTCGACGAAGTCGCAGCCGATGCTCTCCGCCAGGGGACGCACGCGCTTCTCCATGGACGGTCCGTAGGAGAGGGCGACCTGGGCCCCTGCCTCGTGCATCGCCTTTGCGATACCCCACGAGATCGAGCGGTTGTTCGAGACGCCGCTCACGAGAGCGGTCTTGCCTTCCATGCTTGCGATGCCTGACATGGCGGCAAGCCTACGGCCTCGCCCGAACCGGCGGCAAACGGTTTCGCCCCTGAGCGAACCGCCCCGTACGATACCCGCCGATGGACCTCTCAGCCGCAGCCCTGCTCCTCTCCATCACCATCGATATCGACCCCGACATCGGAAAGATTTTCGGGCTCACGATTTCGTGGCACGGCCTCTTCACGGCCATCGGCATCATCTGCGGCGTCAGCCTCTCCGTGTACCTCGCCCGCGTCGATGGCATCCCCTCCGATGTCGGCCAGGAACTCGCCCTCGTGTCGGTCATCTCCGCCATCGTGGGCGCGCGCCTCTTCTTCGTCTTCGAGCACTGGGACCGGTTCGAGAACGACCTCGCCGCCATCGTCACCGACATCACCGAGGGGGGCATCACCCTCTACGGGGGGCTCATCGGGGGCGTGCTGGGAGGGGTAATCTACGGCGCCTTCCACCGCTGGCCGATCGCCATCGGCCTCGACGCTGCCGGCCCCGGCATGATTCTGGGACAGGGCCTCGGCCGCATCGGCGACCTCATCAATGGCGAGCACCTCGCCAACGCCAGCGACCTCCCCTGGGCCTTCGTCTACACCCACCCCAACACCCTCGGCGAGCTCGGTGTCTCCGTGCACCCCGTGGCCGGCGGCTACGAGCTCCTCGGCGACTTCGTCATCCTCGCGCTGCTGCTCTTGGTAGCGCGGCGCTTCATCAAGGTGCCAGGCTGGCTCTTCTGTACCTACATGATCCTCTACTCGGTGATGCGCTTCGGCCTCTCGGAGATGCGCATCGACGAGCAGACCGTCGACGGCATCCCCGTCCCGCAGATCGTGGCGGCGGTGATCGTCGGGCTGGCGTTCATCCTCGCGGGGGTGATCCGCCGTTTCCCCGGCCAGGTCACCGAGGAATGGGAAGACCGCGTCCTCGGGCCCCCCTCCGACACCGAGAGCGAGGACGAGTCCACGCCCGCCCCGGCATGAGCGCCCCTGTCCCCGTCACCCTCTACACCCGCGCCGACTGCCCCCTCTGCGAGGATGCCCGCGCCCTGCTCGACGCCCTTGCCGGGGAGCTCGGCTTCGTGGTCGAAGCCGTCGATATCGACGCCGACCGGGAGCTGCGCGCCCGCTACAACTACGCCGTCCCTGTGATTGCGCTCGGCGGCGACGAGGTCGCCCGCGCGCCGATCCGGCCGCCCGCCGTCGAGGCGGCCCTGCGGAATCGCTACCGGTAAAGCCCGCGCTCGCGGATGTACGCCTCGACCGCTTCCGGCACGAGGTAGCGGATCGGTAACCCGTCCCGTACCCGCTCCCGCACGAGCGTCGAGCTGACGGGAATCGGAGGCATCTCCACCAGGGCAGGCGGGGTGTCCACGCCAACCTGCGCCGCCAGCCACGCCTGCTGCCCCTCGTCCATGCCCTTGGGCGCCACGGCCAGCCGCGCGAGGGCGGTGATCACGTCCGGCTCCCGCCAGGTGGGCATGTCCGCCAGCGCGTCGCTCCCGAGGATCAGCACGATGTCGTCCAGCCCCTGCCCGTGCAGCTCGCGCAGGGTGTCGACCGTGTAGGTCGGACCGATGCGCTCCACCTCGCGCTCGTCCAGGGAGAAGTGCGGGTTGCCGGCGATGGCGAGGTTCGTCATGGCCAGCCGGTCGGTGGCGGAGGCCACGTCGCGACCCGCCTTGCGCCACGGATCCCCCGCGGGCATGAAGTAGACGCGGTCCAGCCGGAGCTGCACGCGCGCGCACTCACCCAGCACCAGGTGACCCAAGTGCGGGGGGTCGAACGTGCCCCCGAGCAGCCCGATCGTCATGCCCCGAGTCTAGCCCATCCCACAATTAGCACTCTGCCCGCGAGAGTGCTAACATACCTTGGCAAGGTTCACAATGCCATTGTCAGATCGTAGGGCCAGGATCCTCGCCTTCATCGTCGAGGACTACGTCGAGAGCGCGCAGCCGGTCGGCTCCGCGGCCCTCGTCGCGCGCCACGAGCTCGACCTCTCCAGCGCCACGGTGCGCAGCGAGATGAAGACCCTTGAAGAAGAGGGACTGATCACGCATCCCCACACCTCGGCGGGACGCGTCCCCAGCAATCTCGGCTACCGCACCTACGTCGGCTCCCTCATGGGCGAGCGCCGCCTCTCCAGCGAGGAAGAGCTCACGATCCTCCACCAGTTCCACCAGAGCGCGGTCAACCTGCAGCGCTGGCTCTCGCTCTCCGCGAGCGTGCTCGCCAACTCGCTCCACACCGCCGCCATCGCCACCCCGCCCCACATGGTCGAGGTGCGCCTGAAGCAGCTCCAGCTCGTCGAGCTCACGGAGGAGAGCGCGCTCCTCGTCGTCGTCATGAACGACGCCGCCGTCCTCCAGCACACCCTGCAGCTTGCCGAGACCACCACGCAGGACCAACTCACGCAGCTCGCCGGCCGCCTCAACCAGCAGCTCGCGGGACACACCGCCACCGAGATCGAGGCGAGAACCCCCGCCACCGGCGCAATCGAGCAGCAAGTTGTCGACCAGGTGGTCGCCCTGCTCCGCAGCGAAGAGGACGCCGCCAGCGAGACCCCCCTCATCGAGGGTGTGCGCGAGCTGCTCCGCCAGCCCGAGTACGAGGGCGACAGCGATCGCCTGCTCGACACCCTCGAGGCCGTCGAGACCTCCCGCCTGCAGCGCGCCATCCCCGCCCGCGCCCTCGGCAACGACGACGTGGCCATCGTCATCGGCGATGAGAACCCGGGCGAGCGATACAACGACATGAGCTTCGTGCTCTCGCGCTACGGACCGGCCGGTGGCGCCGGCGGCCTCATCGGTCTGCTTGGCCCTACCCGCCTCGACTATCCCGACGCCGTCGCCCACGTGCGCTACGTGAGCGACGTCCTGACCGAACTCATGCGGCGCTTCTACGGCGACGCGGGCCCGGAGCCCATGTCCGGGGAGGACCGATGAGCGATAGCGACGCCCCCAGGTTTGTGGACCGCCGCGCCGCCGCACGCATGGACGAGGATGGCGGGGAGGCCGCCGCGCCGGAGGAAGAAGCAACCGCGCCCAAGGAGACGCCCGCCGCCGACCTTGCCGAGCAGCTGGAAGCCGCCAGGGCGGCGGCCGAGCGCTTCGAGGCGAGCTGGAAGCGCGCCGCCGCCGACCTCGCCAACTACAAGCGCCGCGTCGAGCAGGAACGCTCCGAGCAGGCGCGCCTCGCCGGCGCCGCGCTCGTGATCAACCTGCTCCCCATCCGCGACGACTTCGGCCGCGCCGTCGAGACGCTCGACAGCACGCTGGCCGGTCTGAACTGGGTGCAGGGTGTGATCGCGATCGAACGCAAGCTGGGCAGCCTGCTGGAGAGCATGGGCGTCGCCGAGGTGCCCGCCGAGGGCAAGACCTTCGACCCCAACCAACACGAGGCCGTTGGCCGCGCGCCCGGTCCCGAGAACGTCTGCCTGCACGTCGTCCAGAAGGGCTACGCCCTCAGCGGCGCCGTCATCCGCCCCGCCATGGTGATCGTGGGCGAAGGCGGCGAGGCCGCGCCCGCGGACGCCAGCGAAAGCGAAAACGAGGGCGCCTGAGCGCCCCGCGAAACCCCCGCCAGGAGGAAGAACAATGTCGAAAGTACTGGGAATTGACCTGGGCACCACCAACAGCGCCATGGCCGTGATGGAAGCCGGCGAGCCTACCGTAGTGCCCAACGCCGAAGGCACCCGCACCACCCCGTCGGTCGTCGCCCTCACCAAGTCGGGCGAGCGCCTCGTCGGTCAGGTGGCCAAGCGCCAGGCCATCACCAACCCCGAGCACACCGTCTACAGCATCAAGCGTTTCATGGGCCGCAAGCACGCCGATCCCGAGGTACAGCGCGGTTCCGGCTCCATGCCCTACCACATCAGCGCCGCTGCCAACGGCGATGTGCAGGTGACCATGGGCGAAGGCGACCACAGCCCGCCCGAGATCAGCGCCATGATCCTGCAGAAGCTGAAAGCCGACGCTGAGGCCTACCTGGGTGAGACCGTCACCGACGCCGTCATCACCGTGCCTGCCTACTTCAACGATGCCCAGCGCCAAGCCACCCGGGACGCGGGCCGCATCGCCGGCTTCAACGTCCTCCGCATCATCAACGAGCCGACCGCCGCCTCCCTCGCCTACGGCCTCGACAAGAAGGCCGACGAGGTCATCGCCGTCTACGACCTCGGCGGCGGCACCTTCGATATCTCCATCCTCGAGATCGGCGACGGCACCTTCCAGGTGCTCAGCACGAACGGCAATACCCACCTCGGCGGCGACGACTTCGACGACCGCATCATCGACTGGCTTGTCGACGAGTTCCGCCAGGCCGAAGGCATCGACCTGCGCCAGGATCGCCAGGCCCTGCAGCGCCTCAAGGCGGAAGCCGAGAAGGCGAAGATCGAGCTCTCCAGCGCCCAGCAGTCCGAGGTCAACCTGCCCTTCATTACCGCTGACGCGAGCGGGCCCAAGCACCTCAACCTCACGCTCAGCCGGGCCAAGCTCGAGCAGCTCGTGGGCGACCTCCTGCGCGGCACCCTCGAGCCCGTCAAGAAGGCCCTCGACGACGCCGGCAAGGCCGCCGGCGATGTCGACGAGGTCGTGCTCGTGGGTGGCCAGACGCGCATGCCCGCGGTCCAGGGCCTTGTCGGGGAGTTCTTTGGCAAGGAGCCCCACAAGGGCGTCAACCCGGACGAGGTCGTCGCTGTCGGCGCCGCCATCCAGGCGGGCGTGCTCATGGGCGATGTGCAGGACGTGCTCCTGCTCGACGTCACCCCCCTCACCCTCGGCATCGAGACCCTGGGCGGCGTGATGACGACCATCATCCCCCGCAACACCACCATCCCCACCGCCAAGAGCCAGGTGTTCAGCACCGCCGCCGACAACCAGCCCAGCGTCGAGATCCACGTCCTCCAAGGCGAGCGCCCGATGGCCCCGGACAACAAATCGCTCGGGAAGTTCACGCTCGACGGCATCCTCCCCGCCCCCCGAGGTGTCCCCCAGATCGAGGTCACCTTCGATATCGACGCGAACGGTATCGTCAACGTGAGCGCCGCCGACAAGGGCACCGGCCGCGAGCAGAAGATCACTATCCAGGCCTCCAGCGGCCTCAGCGAGGAAGAGATCCAGCAGATGCAGCGGGACGCCGAGCTGCATGCCGACGAGGACCTCCGCCGCCGCGAGATGATCGAGCTGCGCAACCTCGCCGACAGCGCCGCCTACCAGGCGGAGAAGACCCTCGCCGACAACGCCGACAAGATCGACGAGGCCCTCAAGGCCGATGTCGAGGAGAAGGTGAAGGCGGTCCGCGAGGCCCTCGAAGCCGAGGGCGACGACGACGCCACGAAGGAACGTATCCAGACCGCGCTCGATGCCCTCACGGAGGCCCTGCAGAAGGTGGGCGAGTCCGTCTACGGCCAGCAGGGCGATGGGCCCGGACCCGACGGCGCCCCCGGAGGCGGCTTCGATGACGGCGCCGGCGCCGGTGGCGCTGCCGAGGAGGGCACCGTCGAGGGCGAGTTCCGCGAGGTCTAGCGAGGCCCTATCCTCCTCGCATGCCCGTTCCCGAGAAGACGCTGCGTGAGCTGGCAGGGGTCGGTCGCGACCTCTACCAGCTCGGCATGGTCAGCAGCCGCGGCGGCAATCTCAGCATCCGCGACGGCCACTCCCTCTGGATCACGGGTACGGGCACGGCGCTCGGCCACCTGAAGACGCTCGACATCAGCCGCGTCTTCCCCGATGGCCAGCACGAGGCCCCGCCCCCCTCCAGCGACACCATCCTCCACTGGACTATCTACGCCACCACCCAGGCCGGCGCGATCGCCCACGCCCATCCCCATCACGCCATCGCCCTCTCCTACGACCGCGACGTCTTCAAGCCCGCGGACCTGGAGGGCCAGATGCACATCCCCTCCGTTCCCGTCATCGAGCAGGGGCCGTTGCAGGAACAGAAGATCGCCGATGCCCTGCGCGAGTCGCGCGTTGCCCTGCTGCAGGGCCACGGCGCCTACGCCCGCGGCGGCTCCCTCTGGGACGCCCTCCACTGGCTCACCGCCCTCGAGGAGAGCGCCCATATCGCCTGGCTCCGCCAGGCCATCGACCGGAGCTAGCCCGTCGCGTACAGCTTCGTCACCGTTACGGCCTCGACGGGGCAGCGCACGACGCACAGGTCGCAGAGGATGCACTCGTCCACGTTCTCGTCGATGACCCGCGCGACCCGCTCGCCCGGCTCCCGCTCGAGGATGTCGACCGGACAACTCTGCACGCACTCGCGGCAGGCCGGTTCGGAGGCGCACGCCCCCTCGTCGATGGTCACCTCGATGAAGAGCCCCACGGGATGAGCCTACCCCATCTGCTACGATCGTCGTCCGTGACAATCGACGCCCACACGCACCTCTTCCCGCCTGCGCAGGCGCAGGCCCGCGACGCCATCGCGAGCCGCGACGCGGGCTTCGCCGAGATCTACGGCGATCCCGCCGCGGCCATTGCCGATGCGCCCTCGCTCCTTGGCGCTCTGCGCGAGGACGGCATCGAGGCGGCGGTCGCGCTCGGCTTCGCCTTCGCGGACGAGCGCGACGTCGCCGAGCAGAACGAGTACCTCCTCGCCGTCGCCGCTGAGACGCCCCGCGCGATCGTGCCCTTTGCCACGGTCAATCCCGCCCTCCCCGGCTGGGAGCGCGAGGCGCGCCGGGCGCTCGACCAGGGCGCTCGCGGCTTCGGCGAACTTCGCCCCGGTACGCAGGGCTGGGACCCGCTCGGGTCCGAGGGCCGGCGTCTCGCCGCCCTCGCCGGCGAGGCGGGCGCCGCCCTCCTCTGGCACAGCAGCGAACCCGTCGGCCATCGCTATCCCGGCAAGGATGGCGGCCTCTCCGCCGCGGAGCTGATCGAGGTCGCCACCGCCGCCCCGGAGGTCACGATGGTGGGAGCGCACCTGGGAGCGGGCGCCTCCTTCTACCTCTCCATGCCCGAGGTCCGCGAGGCCGCCCCCAACCTCCTCTTCGATACAGCCGCGGCCAGCCTGCTTTACGATTCCGGGGCGATCGCTCGTCTTGTAGCGTCGGCGGGGGCGGAACGCGTCCTCTTCGGTTCGGACTTTCCCCTGCGAAGGCCGGGGACCGAGCTGAAAGGGGTGCTCGACGGCCTCGACACCGCCACTGGCGAGGCGATCGCCAGCGGGAACGCCCGCAAACGATTGTGCTGACATGACCGAACCACACGAAAAGTCTCACCGCCTCTTCGTCGCCTGCGAACTTCCCGAGGATGTCCGCCAGGCCGTCGGCGGCCTTGTCGAGAACCTGCGCGAGCAGAGCGACGGCGCCGTCCGCTGGGTGAACCCCGCAAGCCTGCACGTCACCCTCAAGTTCCTCGGCGAGGTGCCCGAGCGGCAGATTCCCTCTGTCAAGGTCGCCCTGCAGGAAGCTGTCGTGCGCCACTCGGCCTTCTTCCTCGAGCTTTCCAACATCGGTTCGTTCGGGGGACGCGAGGGCCTGCGCGTGATGTGGGCTGCTGTCGCCGGCGATGTCCTCCGCCTCGAAGCCCTCGCCCGCGACGTCAACCGCGCCCTCTCCGTCGTCGGCTTCGAGCCGGAGACGCGCCCCTTCCGCCCGCACCTCACGCTGGGCCGCGTTCGCAACGAAGTCTCGACGCGCCAGCGGGCCGAGCTTGAGGTGGCCGTCGGCAAGACAGAGATTCCCGAGTGCGAGTGGCGCACGACCGAGATATCGCTCGTCCGCAGTCGCCTCCAGCCCGGCGGCGCCCGCCACGACACCGTCGCCACCTTCCCCCTCCGCGCCCCTCTGGCCCAGGGCTGACCGCACCCGGGCAGCCGCTTCGCCGTTCGGGCGAGATGCGTAGGATTCCCGCGGAGAGAGGAGCGGACCGATGGCAGCAGACGCGCACCCCGAGCCTAGCGAAGAGGAGGTCCGCTCCTACTTCGAAACGTGCAGCAACTGGGGCCGCTGGGGACCCGATGACAGCGCCGGCACGATCAACCTGATCACCCCCGAGAAGCGCCGCGAGGCCGCCTCGCTCGTGCAGAGCGGCCGCTCCGTCTCCTGCTCCTACCCGCTCAATACGCAGGGTGCCCCCGGTAACTTGAACCCCGCCCAGCACTTCATGCGCATCGGCCCCGCCGCCTCCGCCGACTACATCGGCCTCGTCTTCCACGGCTACGCGACCACCCACGTCGATGCCCTCTGCCACATCTTCTGGGAAGGGAAGATGTGGAACGGCAAGGAGGCCGCCGAGGAGGTCACCTCCGCCGGCGCCCGCACCGGCGCGGTTGCCGCCTGGAAGGACGGCATCATCACGCGCGGCGTGCTCCTCGATATCCCCCGCCTGCGCGGGACCGACTACGTGACCCCCGACCGGCCGACCCGAGGCTGGGAGCTGGAGGCCGCCGCCGAGGCCGAGGGCGTCGAGCTGCGCCCCGGCGACGCCGTGCTCGTGCGCGGCGCGCGCCCCGCCTTCCTCGCCGACAACCCCGGAATGGTGCCCGGTATCCCGCCCACCCCCGGCCTCCACGTCGACTGCGTGCCCGTGCTCAAGCAGGCGGACGCCGCCATCCTCGGCTGGGACATGCTCGACTCCCGCCCCCACCCCTACACCGATTTCGCCGACGCTCCGGGCGGCCCCGTGCACGTTTTCACCATCGTCTTCATGGGCCTGCCCCTGCTCGACAACGCCTTCCTCGACCCGCTGGCGGAGGCCTGCGCCGAGGAAGGCCGCTGGGAGTTCATGCTCAACATCGCGCCCCTGCACGTGCGTGGCGGCACCGGCTCGCCCGTGAACCCCATCGCCGTGTTCTGAGCCTTCCCCATCCCCTGACACCCCACACTACGGAGGACGTTTCCCCATGACCGAGAACGGTACCGAGGAGTTCCACCCCGACCGCGCCATGGTCGTCGTCGCCCACCCCGACGACGCCGAGTTCATGGTGGCCGGCACCGCTGCCAGGTGGGCTGCGCGCGGCGCCGAGGTGACCTACGTCGTCATCACCAACGGCAACAAGGGCAGCGAGGACCCGGAGATGACCTCCACCCGCCTGGCCGAGATCCGCGAGGCCGAGCAGCGCGCCGCGGGCCGCATCCTCGGCGTCAAGAACTTCGAGTTCCTGGGCTACGAGGATGGCTACCTTGAGCACACGCTCGACCTGCGCCGCGACATCACCCGCCTCATCCGCAAGTACCGCCCCGACGTCGTCGTCACCTTCGACCCCACCGCCCGCTTCATGTTCGACGCCTACGCGAACCACCCCGACCACCGCGCCGCCGGGGACGCCACCGTCGACGCCATCTTCCCCAGCGCCCGCGACCGCCTCACCTTCCCCGAGCTGCTGGTCGATGGGCTGGAGCCGCACAAGGTGAAGCAGCTCTGGATGGGCTCGGGCGGCGCCGCCAACGCCAACGTCTGGGTCGACATCACCGAGACGATCGAGCTCAAGAAGAAGGCGCTCGCCGCCCACCCCAGCCAGCTCAGCGAGGAGGTGGCGGAGTTCGCGAGCCAGATGGCGCGGGGCACGGCCGAGAGCCAGGAGTTCGAGTACGCCGAGGCCTTCCGCCGCATCATCTTCGACCAGCCCCGCGAGGCCCGCCTCGCGCAGCGGCGGCAGGAGTCCGGCTAGGGCGCCCGTATCTCCGAGAAGGCGAGGACGTTGCCGTCCGGGTCGCGGAAGAAAGCCATCCACTCCTCCGCGCCCGCCGGTCCGAAGTTGCCCGCCTCATCCTTGTTGATGAGGGTGGGCGCCTCCTCGATGGTCACGCCCGCCTCGCGCAAAGCCGCCACCGACGCGTCCAGGTCATCGACGCTGAAATACAACGGCGACCCCTCGTGCTCGAACGCTCCCGGGATGGCGTCGAGCATCAGCCGCACGCCCCCGATGTCGAAGAACGCAAGCCCCGGCGGGTCGAACGTCGCGATGTGGCTCGCCCCCAGCACGTCCCGGTAGAACGCCACCGACCGCTCCAGGTCGGTGCTGCGCTGCGCGACCTGTCGGAAGGCGTCTACCGAAAGGGGACCGTCGGTCACTGCTGCGGAACGGGCCGTCGGCGGGTCTCCGGCAGCCGCAGGAGGTGGTTCCCGCCGTCCACGGGGATGACCTGCCCGGTGATGTCGCCGAACAGGTCGCTTGCCACCGCCAGCGTCACGTCCGCGCAGTCGTCGACCGTCGTGATGCGTCCCAGCGGCGTCTGCTCGATGAAGCCCGCCGCCGTTGGGTTGTCGTCCGAGATCTCGACCCGCGCCTCGTCGATGGGCGTGCCCCCGCCGTAGTTGTTCATGGCCGTCGGCACGAACGTCGGCGCGACCGCATTCACCCGCACCTGGTCCGGGCCGAACTCGCGCGCTGCGATCTTCGTGGCGAAGTTGATGGCCGCCTTCGGTGCGGAGTATGGGGTCAGCCCCGTCGGGATCGAGATCGCCGTCGTCGACGTGATGTTGATGAGGGAGCCGCCCCCGCTCGCCGCGATAGCGTTGCCGAAGTGCTTCATGAAGTAGATGAAGCCGAAGTACTGGATATCGGCGACCTCGTGGAGCATCTCCGGCGTGATGTCCCTGATTGGGGAGCTCCGCACGATGCCCGCGGAGTTCACGGCCACATCGAGCCGGCCCCACTTCTCCATCGCCGTGTCGGCCAGCGCCTTCAGGTCGTCGTGATCGCGTCCGTCGCAGCGAACCGCCGTCCCGCCGATCTTGTCCGCCAGCTTCTCCAGGTTCTCGACTCGCCGGGCCGCCACGATCACGTCCGCGCCATGCTCAGCGAACCGCTCGCAGATGGCCCAGCCGATCCCGCTCGAGGCCCCCAGTACGACAGCCTTTTTCCCTTCCAGCAGCTTCATCCGTCACTCTCCGAACATTCGCCCCGCGAACAGGGCTATACTCTCGGGCAGGATACGCGAAGGCGCGGAACCGGTCGGCTGCGGCATGGGTTGCAACCCCGGAGAGCGCGAAGGAGCAGGCAATGCCGAGAGTCAAGGAAGTCGGTGGAATGGAGGGGTTTGGCGGCGTCTACGGGCACCGCCCCGACCTCTTCAAGGGGTTCATGTTCAACTACGGGCTGCTGTGGTCCCACAGCACCCTCGATCCGCTCCTCAAGGAGCTCATCCGTCTCTATTCGTCCAACACCAACGGATGTCGTTACTGAATCCCTGCTCGTACTGCTGCGGCGCAGCAGGAAGGCATGACCGAGGAGATGATTCAGCAGGCGCTGGACTTCCGGAACTCGGACCTCCCCGACTACATCAAGATCGCGCTCGAGCTCGCTGAGGACTTCATCCTCAACCACGCGAACAACGTCGATGACGCGTTCATGGATCGTCTGAAGGAGTACTTCAGCGAGGACCAGATCGTCGAGATCACCATCGGTATCGGCATCTGGGACGCGGTCCACAAGTTCAACAACGTCTTCGACGTGCCCCCGCCCGTGGAGGACGGCCTCTTCGTCCTCGAACGGCTGGCCGACGTCCCCGAGGACATGCGCCACCTCGTGACGCATCTCGACGGCGACGGCAATCCCATGGATCGCTGGCAGCCGGGCGAGGCGGAAGCCGCGGGAGGCGCCTCCTAGGCGCGCTCCCCTCCGGCCTGTTGGAACTGCCGGGACGCCCGGTGATGGCTCTGTGCCACGCCGGGCGTTCTTGTGTGTTGGTCAGCGGCCTCAGCGCCGCCACTTCTGCCAGGCCGCGTAGATCAGGCCGGCCAGCAACCCTCCCCCGAACGTGATGAAGAGGTACTCCACGATCGCGCCCTAGGACGGCACGCGGGGCTCCCGCCCCACGAAACGCTTCGGCAGGCGCACCGTCATCGCCGCGCCGCGCCCGTCTTCGTTCCGCGCCGCCACCGTCCCCCCATGCGCCTGCACCAGGTGCTTCACGATGGCCAGCCCCAGTCCCGCCCCTTCGTCCGCGCGCGAGTGCTCGGCCTTGTAGAAACGTTCGAAGACGCGGTCCAGGTCCTGAGCGGCGATGCCCGGTCCGTCGTCGCAGACCTCCACCGCCACGAGCGCGTCCTCGTCGCGCACGTCGACCGTGATCGCGCTCCCCTCGGGGCTGAACTTGAGCGCGTTGTCGAGCAGGTTCGTGACGATGCGCACGGTCGCCGTGCGATCCGCCTCGACGGCCGGCGTTTCGCCCGAGGGGCCGTCGATGCGCACGTTGCAGGCTTCGAGCCTTGGGGTCAGGCCCGCCTGTGCTTCCGCTACCGCTGATGCCAGGTCCACCCGCTCCGGCTCGAGGTGGATGGCCCCCGACTCGATGCGCGAGAGGTCGAGCAGCTCGTTTGTGAGGAGCGCCATGCGCTGAACCTGGCTGTGGATACGGCTGAGGAAGGCGGCCTGCTCGTCGTTCTCGAGGTCGCCCAGCTCGAGCGTCTCCACGAGCGCCCCGATGGCCGCGATCGGCGTGCGCAGCTCGTGCGAGACGTTACTGATGAAGTCGCGACGCACGTGGTCGACCCGTTGCACGTCCGAGAGGTCGACGAGCACCAGCAGGGCCGCCCAGCTCCCCCCTTCCGCCACCGGCACCGCCAGCGCCCGCAGGGGGGTGCGCTCCGCACCGAAGGGGACGACCCTCGACGGTGGAGTGCCTTCGCCTGCGAGGGCCTCTCGCAGGAGCGCGTCGAGCTCGTAATCGCGCACGCTCTCGATGAGGGTGCGGCCAACCACCTCTTCCTCCCCCAGCCCCAGCATTGCGAGCGCCGCCGGGTTGGCGTACTGCACGTCCGTCTCAGCGTCGACAGCCATGATTCCGTCCGCGGCGGCGGCCAGGGCCGCCTCCAGGCGCGCGTGCTCGGCGGTGATCGCCCGCGAAGACTCCTCGAGCGCCGCCGCCATCACGTTGAACTCGTGCGTCAGCTCGGCGGTGGGGCCGGTGGTGCGAATCGCTCGCGCGGAGAGGCTGCTGCCCCGCAGCGCCCTCGCCGCCTCCGCCGTCTCTCGCACCGACAGTGCGACCGGCCGCAGCAGCAGGAAGGCGCCGGCGGAGGGCGGCGGCAGAAGGCCGCGGGGAAGCCGGCGGCCGCCCGCCACGAGCACGGTCACCGTGATCCAGAGGGCATCGCCGGCGGTGGCTGCCACGATCGCGGCGGCCGATGCCGCGAGCAGAGCCGCGACTCCGCTGGCAAGGGCGGCCCGTCCGGCGAGGCTGCTCACGCCCCCACCCTACGCCTCGAAGAGGTATCCGCTCCCGCGCACCGTGCGGATGCGCTCGGGATTGGCCGCATCCGGCTCAATCTTCTGGCGGAGCCAGCGCATGTGAACGTCCACCGTGCGCGCGTCACCATTGAAGTCGTGCTCCCAGACCGACTCAAGGATGTGCTCGCGGGAGAGCACCTGGCCGGGATGTCGCAACAAGAATAGCAAGAGCTCGAACTCTCGCGGCTTCATCCGCAACAGGTCGCCATCACGCCGCACCTCGCGCCGCACGGCGTTCACTTCCAGGTCACCCGATCGCACGATGTCGTCGTCGGGCTGGGACTCTTGCCTGATGGGGGCCCGCCGCAGCAGGGCGCGCACCCGCGCGAGCAGCTCCCGCATTCCGAACGGCTTGGAGAGATAGTCGTCCGCCCCTGTGTCGAGCCCGGCGACGCGGTCGCCCTCCCCGCCGAGCGCCGTGACCATGATGATCGGAACCTGCGTGTCCCGCCGCAGTGCCCGGCAGATACCCATGCCGTCGACGCCGGGGAGCATCAGGTCCAGCACGATCACGTCCGGCTCGTGTTCGCGGGCCATGCGCAGGCCGTCGTCGCCCCGGGCGGCGGTCAACACCTCGTAGCCCTCGCGGCGAAGGTGGTGCGCCATTGCCAGGAGGAGCGCTTCTTCGTCCTCAACGACCAACACGGTTGCCGTAGTGGCGGGTGCTGTAGTCATTTCCGCTTCAGACTCTTTAGACATTGTGTGAACAGCACTTGAACGGCGAGATACCCCGATCGTCGCACAGCAGGGCCGGACGCGCCGGATGGAACTGCTGGCGGCGCCAGGGGCAGGACTACCGCCCTCGTTTCTGCGCCACCGCCACCAACCCCTCGACCGCTGCCACCGGGTCCGGGATGTCGGCGTCGGGCGGACTGATCGCCCGCACGATCGCCAGGTGCTCGATCGCCCGCACCACCACCCAGCGCCACATTAGCGTCGTGTCGACCGGCGCCATCAGCTGATACCCCCGCAGGTAGACGAAGGCGGCCATCGGCCGGAACAGGCGGGTGATCCCGCGCATCGCCGGACTCGGGTCGAGCGGCTCGCCCAGCCGCAGCAGCGCCACGGTGCGGGCCACGTCCGACTCGGGTGGCCCGGCTGCGCAGAACCCCCAGTCAATAACGACCCGCCGCCCGCCCGGCTCCAGCAGGATGTTCCCGGGGTGGAAGTCGCTGTGGCAGAACCGGTCCCCGCCTTCGAGTCCCTCAAGCGTCTCCTCGGCGAGCGCCGCCAGGTGCGGCGGAACCTCTACGTTCCCGATCCACTCGCGCACGCGCTCGTGCACGGTTGCGATTCCCTCCGGGGCGGGAAGCGCGTTCAGCTTGGCGTGGATCTTGCCCGTCTCCCACGACTCCCGCGTCATGAACCACGGTTTGCGACCCACGAGGTCGAGTAGGTTCTCCCCGTCGATGCGCTCCATGATGGTGCCTTCGCGCCCGCCGAGGCTCATCGCCTCGCCGATGCGCGGCGCCGGGATGCCCCCCGCCAGCGCCGCCGGAATCGCGATCCGTTCCGGCTCGACGTTGCGCTCGTACCCCTCCCGGAACAGCCGCAGGGCCTGCCCGTCCTCCCACGCGAAGATCTCCGCCTCGTAACCCTCACCCAGCTTCTCAAGGCTGGCCAGGTCCACGTTCGAGCCCTCCGTCATGACCCCTCCTCGTTCTCGGCGAGCAGCGCCGCCGTGCCGCCCATGCGCCGCGCGATGCGCGCCGCCTCTTCCTTGTCGCCCGGCGCCAGCTCGCCGTCGAGCACCAGCGTGCTCAGCCGCTCCTTGATGCGCGCGATCCACGGTCCGGGCTCCCGCCCCAGGAGCGCCATCAGCTCGCGGCCATCCAGCGGGCTCTCCGCCCGCAGCATGGCTGCCTCCTCCGCCTCGACGCGCTCGCAGGCCGCTTCCAGGCGGTCGTGGTACTCGTTGTCGTCGTAGGTGTGGCTGGCATTGTCGGCCCGCTTCAGTGCGAGCAGGTCGCGCCAGTGCCCGTCCAGCCTCCGCATGAAGCGCCGCACCAACCGACCGTCGTCCGGGTCGGGACGGTCCATGTGGCGACGCACCAGCAGCGCCAGCAACCCCCCCTCCCGTTTCCCCAGCAGCAGCCGCTCCGTGAGCGCCTCCGCCATCTCCGCCCCCACGATCTCGTGGCGGTAGAACCCCCACTCGCCGTTCTTCTTGACGTGTCGCACCGGCGGCTTCCCCAGGTCGTGCAGCAGCGCCGCCCAGCGCCGCAGCGAGCGGCTCTCCCGGTCCGTCGCGATCGCCTGCACCGTCGCAGTCGTGTGCCCCCACACGTCGAACCGGTGGAAGCGGTTCTGCTCGCAGCCGGGCATCGCCGCCAGCTCCGGCAGCACGTGCGGAACGCCGCCGATCTCGCGCAGCGCCTCCAGCCCCGCCTCGGGGTGTTCCCCCAGCAGCAGCCGCTCGATCTCCGCCGTCACCCGCTCCTGCGAAAGCGTGCCCAGTAGCTCCGCCGAGGCCGCCATCGCCGCCTGCGTCTCCGGCTCGATAGCGAATCCGAGCTGGCTCACGAAGCGCACCCCTCGCAGGATGCGCAGCGGGTCCTCGGCGAAGCGGGTGTTGGGGTCGCCGGGCGCCCGCAGCAGCCCGCGCTCGATGTCGTCCCGACCCCCGAAGGGGTCGCGCAGTTCGCCCGTGACCGTATGTCGCGCCATCGCGTTGACCGTGAAGTCGCGCCTCGCGAGGTCCTCGTCGATCGAGCTCCCGAAGGTGACATCCGGCCAGCGGCTTCCCGCCGTGTAGCTGTCCCCCCGGAAGGTCGTGATCTCCGCCCACCCTTCGTCGAGCAGGACGCCCGTCGTGCCGAACCGCTGCCCGATCGTCGTGACGGTCGTCCCCAACTCCCGCGCGATACGCTCACATTCGTCCGGCAGCGCGCTCGTCGCGTAGTCGGCGTCCGGCTTCGCAGCGGCCGGCCGCTCCTCCGGGGGCGCGTCGCGAAAGGCATCGCGCACGAGGCCGCCGGCCAGCCACAGCTCGTGCCCGGCCTCCGCGAACGCCGCAACCAGCGCCTCACGCGTCGGTACCATGCTCCGAGTGTAGAACAGCCCCGCTCAAGGGCGCGTCAGCGCCGCGCTCTCCTCGACCACGAGCGAGTAGTACATCCCGCCCTCGTAATGCCCCGCGATGTCGCAGTAGAGCACGTACTGCCCCGGCAGCAGGCTGAACGTCCGCCCCTCCGACCCGCCCGGCAACACCGTCTCGACATTCCCCACCAGCTCCCCCGCCCCCTCCAGGTCGACGCGCCCCTTCGAGACCGGCAACTCAGCCCCTTCCAGGTCCGTCCGAACGACCACGAAGCTGTGCCGAACCCCGTCGGCGTTCGACAGCTCGAAGCGCAGGTCGCCGCTCGCTACCACCGGCAACTCCCCGCCCGCCGCCGACCCCAGCCGCCACGCCCCCACCACCTGCACTGTCCCCTCCGCGTCGATGACCCGCAGGTCGCCGTGCGAATGCGAGTGCGCATGGAACCCGACGATGGCGACCGTCAGTCCGACAGCCAGCACCAGCCCGACAAACACCGCCCGTCGCCGCGTCTGCGTGAACCGCATGGGTCCATGGTAGCGCTCCCCGGGAACGCTGGTAGCTAGGGGCTCTGGCTCTCGTGGGGGGATGCAAGGTATGGACAGGTAATGCTACTATTGGTAGTATTCCAGGTATGAAGGTGAGTATCAGTCTGCCCGAGAAGGACATTGCGTTCATCGATCGGTACATCGCCGAACATGGAGAGCGATCCCGGTCAGCGGTCATCCGCAAGGCGCTGGACGTCTTGCTTACCGAGCAGCTCGTGGAAGACTACGTCGAGGCTTTTCGGGAGTGGGAGGCCAGTGGCGAGGAAGAGGTCTGGGATGCGGCTGCAGGCGATGGTCTGGACGATGAGGAGTGGTAAGGCGGGGTGACATCGTCTGGGCCGACTTTGGCGCTGCCCGCGACTCTGAGGCAGCCAAGCGGCGTCCGGCGGTTGTCGTGAGCGGCGACGGAGCCAACGAGGCGGTGGAGAGGGCTGGAAGCGGTGTGATTGTCCTCGTTCCGCTCACGAGCAGCATTGATCGCGTTTATCGCTTTCAGGTGCTCGTCCCTGCAGCGCCTACGCGTCTGCCTCGCACCTCCAAAGCCCAGGCCGAGCAGATTCGGGCGCTCTCCATTCGACGCATCGGTGCCACCATCGGCCATGTTCCGCCCGATCTCATGGCCGAGATCGATGATGCCATCCGCCTCCACCTCGACCTCTAGCGTATCTTTCCCGCCATGGCACGAATGAAGTTTGGCGTGGTCCTCCCCATGATCGGCTCCCTCGCGAGCACCGAGGCGCTCGACGCCGTCTGTGACAAGGCCGAAGAGGTTGGCCTCGACTCCATCTGGGTCATCGACCACATCCTCCTGCCCTACAGCATCGGCGCGAAGTACCCCTACAACCTCACCGGTGAGTGGATGGCCGGCCAGGGCCCCTGGTGGGACGCCTTCTCGATCATGTCCTACGCCGCCGCCCGCACCAGCACCGTCGAGCTCGGCAGCTGCGTCATCATCCTGCCCTACCGCCACCCCGTTCACACCGCCAAGATCGTCGCCACCATCGACCAGCTCTCGCGCGGTCGCGTCCATTTCGGCATCGGCGTGGGCTGGATGAAGGACGAGTTCGAGAACCTCCAGCTCGACTCCTTCCACCACCGCGGCGCCCTCGTCAACGAACAGATCGAGGTGTTCAAGGAGGTCTGGGCGAACGACCCCGCCTCCTTCGACGGCGACTACTACCGCTTCAACGAGGTCAGCGTCACCCCGAAGCCGGTCCAGCGGCCCCACCCGCCCCTCCTCGTCGGCGGCAACAGCGAAGCCGCCCTCGAACGCACCGCCGCCCTCTGCGACGGCTGGCTCGGCATCAGCCTGCGACCCAACCAGCTCGCCGAGCACCGTGCCCGCCTCATCCAGCGCGCCGAAGCCCACGGGCGCAACGGCGGCGACATGCCCGTCGCCATGCTCCACGGCATCCAGCTCACCGACGACCCCGACCACCGCGCCACCCTCGCCGACCACGAGCGCGCCCAGGCCGTTGCCGGCACCACCGAGCAGGTCGTCGAGGAACTGCGCGAGTTCGAGGAGGCCGGCCTCACGCACATGATCGCCTCCGCCCGCCGCTTCGGCCGCCCCGGCGGCGGCCTCGAGGCCGTCCTCGAAGGCATGGACACCCTCGCGCAGGACATCATCCCCGCCGTCCGCGCCTAGCCCGGCCCGGTCAGGCGTGGCCCCTCCGTGACGCGCGTCATCGGGAGCCTGCTTCCCGCGCGTCCCTACCATTGGCTCGTCGTCCGCGTGGCGAGCCTCCCCGGGATGCCCGCCCGCAGGCTGCGGCACTCCGTCGTCTTCCGCCACCCCCTTCGCCCCGGTACGGAGCACTACGTGCTGGTCCCCACCGAATACGCACCGGGCGTCCTCGGCCTCCCCGCCTCCACCGCCCGGCGCCTGCAAGAGGACATCGTGCAATGGGTGGCGGAGAAGGGATGGAGCTTCGTCCAGATCGTCGTGAATTTTGGCGCCTACCAGGAGACCCCATTCCTCCATGTCCACCTGATGCCCAGCGAAACGCCACCAGAGAGCGGCCTCACCAACCCCGACTGGCTCACCGTGGAGTTGGAGAACGACGCTGGCGCCATTCAGTCAGGGCGCAGGGTGGTCCGCTACGACGCCCCCCACAATCTGGCGGAGGTCACAACCGAAGTGAACCGCCGCTAACGCGACGCGTGCTCCCGGAGGTGGTTGGCTCTCGCTCAGTCGACCGGATCCGAGGAAGCGAGGCTCGCCGGCACTCTGGTCGCGGAGTGGGGGTCCGCCCCCCAGCAGTCGATCTCGCCCGACTCCCGCACCGCGCACGTGTGCCGGTCACCGGCGCTCACGGACCGGTAGCTCCCGGATGGTGCGTCCGTTTGGCCGTAGTGGTTCCCTCCCCAGCACACCACCCCTCCGGAGTCAGCCAGCGCGCAGGTGTGCCGATCACCGGCGCTCACGGCCCGGTAGCTCCCCGTCGGCGCGTAAGTCCGCCCGTCTTCGAAGAGTCCCCAACAGGCCAGCGTGCCCGACTCCCGGACCGCGCAGGTGTGCTGGGAGCCCGCGCTCACCGAGCGGTAGATCCCCGGCGGAGCATTCGTTTGGCCGGCGCCGTTACTCCCCCAGCAGTCGATCTCGCCGGATTCCCGTAGCGCGCAGGTATGCAGGAAGCCTGTGCTCACCGAGCCGTAGATCCCTGAGGGTGCGTCCGTCAGGCCGTAGTCGCTCGACCCCCAGCAGTCCAGTTCGCCTGACTCACGTACCGCGCAAGCATGCAGCCAGCTCGCGCTCACGGAGCGGTACCTTCCCGCCGGAGCAGCCGTCTGGGCAAGGCCAATTCCCCAGCAGTCGATCTCGCCCGACTCACTCACTGCGCAGGCATGGTTCGCGCCGGCACTCACGGACCGGTACCTTCCTGCTGGCGTGGCTGTCTGGCCGTACTCGTTCTTCCCCCAGCAAGCGAGGCCGCCTGACTCCCGCACTGCACAGCTAAAGCCCACACCCACGTTCACGGAGTGATATTCCCCCGAGGGCGCGTCTGCCTGTCCGTAGTCGGCCTTCCCCCAGCAGACCACTTCGCCCAGGGCCCGCACGGCGCAGGTGTGCTCAAAGCCAGCGCTCACGGAGAGGTAACTTCCCGGCGGCGCGTCCGGTAGACCGTCTTCAATGAATCCCCAGCAGACCAGCGCCCCGGACTCGCGCACCGCGCAAGTTTGGGCCGCACCCGCACTCAGGGAGCGGTAGTCCCCCCCGGTTGGCGCAGCCATCAGGCCTCCGAAATCAAACCCCCAGCAGTCGATCTCGCCGGACTCACGTACGGCACAGGCATGGGTCCCGCCCGCGCTCACAGACCGGTACCTTCCCGACGGCGCGTCCGTCTGGCCTTGCTGGTTCCACCCCCAGCAGACGATCTCGCCCGATTCCCGCACCGCGCAGGCATACAGCTGCCCCGCGCTCACGGAGTGGTAGCGTCCAGGGGGCGCATCGGATACGCCGAAACCGTTCGATCCCCAGCAGTCGATCTCGCCAGACTCCCGCACAGCGCAGGTATGCGAGAGGCCTGCGCTCACGGACTGGAACCTCCCGGCCGGGGCGTTGGTCTGACCAGCACTGTTATCCCCCCAGCAGGCGATCTCGCCCGACTCCCGGACCGCGCACGTGTGGATTCCGCCCGCGCCCACGGACCGGTAGCTCCCGGGCGCCGTTTCCGTCTGGCCGGCACCGTTCGCCCCCCAGCAGACAACCTCCCCCGAGGCTCGCACCGCGCAGGTGTGGTGGTTGCCCGCGCTCACCCCCACTGCCCTATCCACACGCTGTATTTCGGCGGGTTCCGGTGCAACCACCGGCCTGTTGTCGTCTCCATCCCCCGAAACCGCCACCAGCACGACTGCCGCCACGGCCAAGACCACGATCCCCAGCCCCGCCCACGCGAGTGGGGGGCCTGCCGAGGCGAACGCCAGCGGAGACGCAAGCAGTATTCGGATGCGCGCCCCGACTCCCTTCCCCTCCGGGCGCCAGGCGGCAAGCTCGTGCCGGTCGTTCAGGTCGAGCTTCCCGAGCATGTTCGAGATGTGGTACTTGACGGCGTCCGGGCTGACACCGAGGCGCACGGCGATCTCCGCGTTCGTGCCACCCGTGCGCAACTCCCTGAGCACCCCCCACTCGGCAGGGGTGAGGATGTCGGGGTGGCGTGGCCTCCCCCCGCGGTTGCGCTCCATGCGCCAATCCTCGCACGCTGAGCCGGGAGGTTTCCCTACCCGACGCCCCCGGGCCCTCGCCCACTCAGCGAGCGAAGCGAGCGCTCTCCTCAGCGGCGCGTCAGCGCGGCGCTCTCCTCAACCCCGCGGCGCCAGCGCCTCCAGGTGCTCGTCGAAGTCGAACACCGGGTTCACGAGCATGTGCTCCGCCCCGATGTCGATGACCTCCTCGATGCGCTCCTTGATGTACGACTCGGGCCCCCACACCGCCGCTTCGTTCGCGAGGTCCGCGCTTCCGTAGACGTGCCCGAACCATTCGCGCAGCCGCCCCTCCGCCCGTTCCCGGTCGTCGTCGATGGCCAGGTAGAGCCGCTTCGAGATAGTGAACGTGGCCGGGTCGCGGTCCGCCGCCTCCAGCGCCTGCTTCAGCATGCCGACGTGCTCGCGGAAGTCCTCGATGCTCGACGACCCCGGCCCCATCCACGCGTCCCCCAGCCGCACCGCCCGCCGCAGCGCCGGCTCGACCCGTCCCCCGAACCACACCGGCGGTCCCGGCCGCTGCACCGGCTTCGGCTCCATGCGGATGTCGTGCAGCTGGAAGAACTCGCCCTCGTAGGTCGCCGTGCGATCCGACCAGAGCGCCCGCATCACCGCCAGCGACTCCGTCAGGAGGCGCACCCGCCGCCCTGTCGGGATGCCGAAGGCCGCGTTGTGGAGCGCAACGTCGTTGCCGATGCCGAACCCTGCATCGACGCGCCCCCCGCTAAGCACATCGAGGGTGGCCAGCTCCTTGGCCAGTTGCACCGGGTTGTGCTGGGGCAGCACGAACACTGCCGTTCCCAGCCGCACCCGCGTCGTGATGGCCGCGACGTACGAAAGCAGGCTGACCGGCTCCAGGTTGCGGCTCCCGCCGAGCACCTGGTCGAGGGTCCACAAGCTCTCGAACCCGAGTTCCTCTGCCCGCCGCGCCACCCGCCCGATCGGCTCAACGTCAACTGGTTCGGTCGGCGATACCTGGGGGATCGCGAACCCAAACGGGATCTCCTTTGAGGGCATGGGTCACTCCTTCCAGGGTCAGGGCAAGCTGGCCGCAGGATACCTGCCCTCGTCAGGACCGGCACCGCGCCGGGCCGGTAGAATCTACCCTGTGGTAACACCAAGGGGCCTTCGCGAGCTGTACGACCACCACGCCTGGTCGATGGGAACCCTGCTGGTTCACGCCGCCGAGGTCACGCAGGAACAGGCCGAGGCGATGCCCTGGAAGGGCGTCGCGAGCCTGGAAGACACGCTCACCCACATCATCACGGCGGAGCGCTACTGGCTCTCGAACTGGCGGGGCGAGGAGCGCCCCTCCCAGGCCTGGCCCGAGGACATGGCCGAAGTCGCCGATCGGTGGATCACCCTGCAGGCCGATACGCGCCTCTTCCTCGCCGACCTGCAGGAGTCGGAGCTGGGGCGCATGCTCACCCTGCGCGAACCGATCGGCGGTGGGCGTGAGACGCTCGCGGCGGGGATCATGCACGTCCTCCTGCACGCCGCCCAGCACCGAGCCGAGGCGGCGGTGCTCTTATCGGATTTCGGCCGCTCCCCCGGTGAGCTCGACTACATCGACTTCCTCGAACACCGCGAGGCGCTGCTCCGCCCCGGCTAGCCCCCTACAATCTCGCTTGCATGGATCCTGTCAGCCTCCGCGACCTCTACGACCACCACGCCTGGTCGATGGACCGCCTCCTCGCCCGCGCCCTGGAAATCCCTCCCGAGCGCGCCGCCGAGGTAACCCGGCCCGACGGCCTCAGCTTGCGTGACACCCTCGCCCACATCGTCTCCGCCGAGCGCAACTGGCTCGCGAGGTGGCAGAGGCGCGACGCGTACGTCCGCTTCCGCCCCGACAGCGTCGCCGGCGTGTCCGCTGGCTGGTTGGCCCTGCAGGCCGAGGTGCGTGCGTTCTTGGCAGGTCTGGACCCCACCGATCTGAACCGCCCGCTCGCCCGGGACCCCCTCCCCGGTGACCGTGGGACGCTGGGCGCGGCCATCCTCCACGTGCTCATGCATGGCGCCCAGCACACCGCCGAGGCCGCCGAGCTCCTGAGCCGGTTCGGCCACTCTCCCGGCCAGCTCGACTACATGGAGTACCTTGACGAGCGCGAGCTTGCCTTTCCCCCTGCTCCCCCCTTCTGAGGTCTCGTTACGCGCCCCTCCGCCAGCCACTCCAGCCAGCGGCCGTGGTGGTCGCAGTAGGCGAGCACCTGCTCGTCCCGCTTCCCCTCCTCGAAAGTCGCCAGTGTCAGCGTCGGCCGCATGCCACCGCCCTCGACCGGGCGGTACTCGCTCGAGAGCCAGTACAGGTCCCGCCTCGCTCCCACGTCCGCGAGCAGGGCGTCGAACTGCCTCCGCGCCTCGGGGCTGAACTGGTTGAGCGTGTGCGTGTGGAACACGCAGAGCGCGGCGCCGTGCGTGGCACGGCCCAGGACGCCGGGCAGCAGGTCGAGGGCGTCCCCCGCCAGCACAGTTGGCGGGTCTTCCCGCGCGAGGGCGACGGCTGAGTCGAGCCGCCTCAGCTGTTCCCTCTCTTCGGGCCAGACGAGCGCCCGTAGCCACTGCACGGCGCCGGCGGCGCGGACGTCGATCGGGTTCAGGTCGATGCCTGTCCGCGCCCCGACCGCGGGCAGCTGCGGCGGGAGCGGCGGCTCTCCGCCACCGCGCAAGGCCGTTTCGATGCGCACGGGGGACGATGTGTCTCCGCACTGCCGCCCGTCCCCGTAGTCGAACCAGTAGCGGTCCCAGAGCAGGTTCAGCCCCGCGCTGGCGCCCACCTCGACAAGGTGGAGCGGTTTGCCGCCATTGCGCCTGGCCACAATGCCGAACGCCGGAAGCAGCAGCCCGCAGCGCTCGACCACATTCGTCTGCACCCGCCGCTCGTGCAGCATCCCCGTGATCGCATCGGCATGCTCGCGGCAGAAGTCGCGAAAGGCAGGCAACGGGTCCCCCCGCACCGGCGATGCGGTAACGCTCGGGTAGAACCCCGCGAGCTCGTGCCGGGCTCCGTCCAGCAGCAGCAGGTGGACGGACGCGAACAACAGGTTCGGCGCCGGCTGCTCCGGCCTGCCCTTCGCGGCCAGCGCGAGCAAGTCGCTGTCCTCGGCCACCCCGTGCGCAAGCCGTTCGTACAGCGGCGAAGCGCCGTGCGTCTCCATCTCCGCGAACCGCCTGAACTGCGCCGCCAGTGACCCTCTTCGGTCGTCTACCACTACGACCAGCTTGCCACGCCCCACTCAGCGAGCGAAGCGAGCGCTCTCCTCAGGCGGGCGCCAGCCCGCCGCTCTTCTCAGCGAACGCAGTGAGCGCTCCACTCAGTCGCGCGGCAGCGCGACGCTCTCCTAGAATGCCGCCCATGGACGCCAACGAGACCGCCGACTACGTCGAGCTGATGCAGCTCCCCATCCGCTACGGCCACGCCCTCGACATGCTCGGGCGCGCCCGCAACCGCGGTGACGACGCCCTCTACGAGCGCGGCCAGGCGATCCTGCGCGACACCTTCGCCGAGGACTTCATCTTCGAGAAGCTCAGCGGCGACACCGTCAACGTCCACGGCGCCGACGGTTGGGCGGAGTTCTGTGCGAGCGCACTCGGCACCTCGGGTGGCACGCAGCACCTGATCGCGCCGCCGCTGGTGCTCATCGACGAACCCCCGGTTGAGCGGGACGGCGTGCGCGTGGGCGGACGGGCGACGCTGCGCAGTTACGTGCAGGCCAGCCACACGCGGCCTCCGGAGGGCGAGGAGATGCCACCCGACACCACCGACTCCACGCCCACCCTCGCTGCGGGCACGAACATGGTCGTGCACGGCACGTACGAGGACGAGTGCGTGCGCGAGCTTGGCGGATGGCGCATCCGCCGCCGCTCGCTGCTCTACACGCACGTCGAGTCGCGCGCCTTCGCCTCCGGCCGCTAGCCCCTCCCGGCTGCTGCCTCGATCGCCCGCCGCGCGAACACGGCGGTCATGGCCCGGCGGTAGCTCTCGCTGCCGTGCAGGTCTTCGTTCACGAAGTCGAGTGCGTCGCCCGCCCCCGCGGCCGCATCCGCCGCCCCGTCGGGCAGCGACGCGCCCGCCAGGGCGTCCTCGACGCCCCCGAGACGCTGCGCGTGGCTCGAGGCGCCCGTCACCGCGACGCGCGCCGACGAGCACGAGCCGCCGTCTAGCGACAACGCTGCTGCCACGCCCACCAGCGCGAACTTGGAGGCGCGCTGCTCGAGCTTGGCGTAGGCCGCGCTGCGGCACGCCTGGAAGCACACGCCCGTCACGATCTCGTCCTCGCCCAGGTCGACCGTGAGGATGTCCTGGAAGAAGTCGTCCGCCTGCACCTTGCGGTCCCCGTTGGGACCGAGGATCGCGATCGTCGCGTCCAGCGCGACCATTACGGCGGGCAAGTCGGCGCCCGGGTCGGCATGCGCGAGGCTGCCGCCGATGGTGCCTCGGTTGCGAACCTGCGCGTCGCCGATGGCGGCGGCGGTTTCGGCCACGATCGGGGCCTGCGTGTGCAGCAGGTCGGATGCCGCGATCTCGGCGTGCGTCATCGCCGCCCCGATCGCGATCTCGCCGTCGTCTGTTTCCTGGATGCCGCGAAGCTCGTCGAGTCCGCCGATGTCGATCAGCAGTCCCGGCTCCGCCAGGCGCTGCTTCATCATCGGGATGAGGCTGTGGCCACCCGCCAGCAGCTTCGCCTCGGGGCCGCCTTCCTGCAGGAGCGTCAGCGCCTCCGCGACGCTCGTGGCGCGCCGGTATTCGAACGTGGTGGGAATCACGACTGGCCTCCGTTCTCCTGGATCAGGCGCCACAGCCGCTCGGGGCGGAGGGGCATTTCGATGTGCGTCACGCCGAACGGCGCGAGCGCGTCCACGGCGGCGTTCACGACGCAGGGCGTCGAGCCGATCGTGCCGGCCTCGCCCACACCCTTCGCCCCCAGCGGGTTCACGGGTGTCGGCGTCACCGTGTTGTCGAGCTCGAAGGTGGGCAGGTCCGCCGCCCGCGGCATCACGTAGTCCATGAAGCTCGCGGTCACCGGCTGCCCGTCCTCGTCGTACACGACCTCCTCGAACATCGCCTGGCCGATGCCCTGGGCGAGTCCGCCGTGCACCTGCCCATCGACGATGAGGGGGTTGATGACGTTGCCGCAGTCGTCGACCGCGACCATCTTCACCAGCTTTGGCTCCCCCGTCTCGCGGTCGACCTCGACCATCGAGATGTGGCAGCCGAACGGATAGGTGTTGTTCTCCGGCTCGAAGAACGACTCCTCGGAGAGGCCCGGCTCCATTCCCGGTGGGAGCGGCACGGGAATGTAGGCGAAGTCCGCCACCTCCGCGAAGGTCTTGCTCACCTCCGGTGCGCCCGCAACCTGGATGCGGCCGTCCTCGAACACGAGGTCCTCGGGGGCCACCTCGTGTTCGGACAGCAGCGCCGCCGCGAACTGCTTCATCTTGTCGCCGGCCTTGCCCGCCGCCGAAATGAGGGCGGCCCCGCCGACGGCCTGCGAGCGGCTGCCGAAGGTGCCGATGCCCTGCTTCACCACGCTCGTGTCGCCGTGGAGGATGGTGATGTCCTCCAGCGGGATCGAGAAGTGGTCCGCCAGCATCTGGGCGAAGGTCGTCTCGTTGCCCTGGCCGTGCGGCGAGGCGCCGGTCGTCGCCGTCACCTTGCCGCCGCGCTCCACGGTCACGCCCGAGTGCTCCCAGCCGCCCGTGGGCACGACCGCGGACGGTCCGAGCCCGCAGACCTCGACGTAGAACGAGAGGCCCACGCCCACGATGCGGCCCTCGGCCCGGGCTGCGTCGCGCTCGGCGAGCATCTCCTGCCAGCCGGCCACGTCGAGCGCCTTGTCGAGGCAGGGCTCGTAGTTGCCCGAGTCGTAGATGAGCCCGCCCTGCGTCGCGAAGGGGAACTCGTCCGTCGGGATGAAGTTCTTGCGCCGCAGCTCGGCCGGGTCCATGTCGAGTTCGCGGGCGAGCATGTCGACCGCGCGCTCGAGGAAGTAGAGGCCCTCGGGCCGGCCCGCGCCTCGGTAGGCGTCGGTCGGTGTCTTGTTCGTGAACACCTCCGTCAGCTCGTGGCGGACGACGGGCAGGCGGTAGACGCCGTTCATCATCAGGCCCGTGAGCGTCGGGATCATCGCCGTCAGGAGCACCTCGTAGGCGCCGATGTCGGCGATGATGCGCGCCTTCAGCCCGAGGATCGTCCCGTCGTTCTTCGCGGCCAGGTCGATGTAGCCAAGCAGGTCGCGCCCGTGCGTGGTCGTCAGGAACGCTTCCGTGCGGTCCTCGATCCACTTGACCGGCGCCTTCACCATCCGCGAGAGGGCGGCCGCGACGTACTCCTCGCCGTAGATGTTGATCTTGCAGCCGAAGCCCCCGCCGACCTCCGGGGCGACGGCCCGGACCTGGTGCTCGCCCAGGCCCATCATCGCCGCCACCAGCGTCCGCAGGATGTGCGGATTCTGGGTCGCGCTCCAGACCGTCAGGTACTCGCGACCGGGCTCGTACTGCGCGACAACGCCCCGGGGCTCCATCGCGTTCGGCGCCAGCCGCTGGTTCAGCATCCGCTGCGAGACGACAACATCCGCCTCGGCGAAGGCCGCGTCCACGGCGCTGTCGTCCTCGGGCTGGGCCGTCTCGGGATTCACGCCCGTGCCGCCCCAGTAGCTCTCGACCGCGATGTTGCGCTCGAAGCCCTCGTGCAGCGTGGCGGAACCGGCCTCCATTGCCGCCTCCGGGTCGACCACCGCCGGCAACTCGTCGTACTCGACCTCGATCGCGTCGGCCGCGTCCCGTGCGAGGTAGCGGTCCTCGGCCACGACCACAGCCACCGGCTCGCCTACGTAGCGCACCTTGTCGGTCGCGACGGAGTAGTGGTCGGGTGCGGGGAAGGGCGTGCCGATCGGCATCGGGCCGAGCGTTTCGGCCAGCTCCGCGCCCGTGATCACGAGCTCGACCCCCTCCATCGCCGCCGCGGCGCTCGTATCGATGCTGCGGATCACGCCGTGCGCGATGTCGCTTCGCTTGAAGGCCAGGTGCAGCATGCCCGGCAGCTTGATGTCATCGACGTAGGTCGCCTGCCCCTGGATGAGGCGCGGATCCTCGCGGCGCTTCACGCGCTCGCCGATCAGTTTGGGGAGAACGGGGCCGTCTACGGTCGTCATGACTGCGCCATCCTTTCCGCCGCGTGCTGAATCGCGTTCACGATGTGCTGGTAGCCGGTGCAGCGGCAGAGGTTCCCCGAGATTCCCTCCCGGATCTCCTCCTCGCTCGGCGCGGGGTTGTCCTGCAGCAGGTTCGCCGCCGACATGATCATCCCCGGCGTGCAGTAGCCGCACTGCAGGCCGTGTTCCTCCCAGAAGCCGTCCTGCAGCGGGTGCAGCTCATCGCCGTCGGCCAGACCCTCGATCGTCTGTATCTCCGAGCCGTCGGCCTGCACGGCGAAGACCGTGCACGACTTGGTGCTGCGCCCATCGACCAGCACCGTGCAGGCGCCGCACTGGCTGGTGTCGCAGCCCACGTGCGTGCCGGTCAGGTTCAGGTTCTCGCGCAGGTAGTGCACGAGCAGCAGCCGCGCCTCCACCATGGCCGAGCGTTCCCGCCCGTTCACATTCACAGTGATCGGTACCGATTCGGACATCGCGACCTCCTTGTGGCCCTCGTCTATGGCGCCGCCTCAGGCGGCTCGGTCGTCTACCTGTCGCTCAATGGCTTTGAAGAACTGTCCGATGAGGAGCCGCGCCACGCCGCCCAGGAGCCTCCCCCCGAGCCGCGCGATCGTGCCCCGCGCCTTCACCTCGGCGCGGTAGTGCATCGTGGTGCCGGTGCCGGCCTCCGTCAGCTCCACGAAGGCGTCTGCCTTCACCCCGCCCGGCTTGCCCGAGCCCTCGATCTGGAGTCGGTACGACTCGGGCGGGTTCTGTTCGAGCACGGTCACGCGTCCCGTGTACGTGCCCCGCACGGAGGCGATGCCGACGCGCATGGTCGACTCGTAGGCGTCGGGCGCCACCTCTTCGAAGCGCTCGACGCCGGGTAGCGCGCTCGCAAGCACATCCGGGTCGAGCAGCAACTCATAGAGCAGCGCCCGCGGCCCCTGGAACTCGTACTCGCCCTTGATCTCCACCCGCGCCCCCTCGTGTCAGCGCGTCCAGCCTATCGGACCTAGATTCCGTTCGTGTTCAGGTCCTTTAGCAAGTCGTACGTGCGCTGCGGCGCATCGGGATCTTCGGGAACGGGCAGGATCGCGCCGTTGTAGTCGGTCACGCCGATCGACTCCAGCCGCTTGATCTGCGCCCGCACGGTCGCCTCGTCGCCGACGATGGCCATATCGGAGACGCCGCTGGCGCCCTCGGCCGCGATCACGTTCTTGTACGAGTAGATCTTCCCGTAGACCTCCCACACCCTGGCGCAGGAGGCGCGCGCAGCCTCCTCGTTGTTGGTCACCGAGATTGGGATGCCGGCGATGATGCGCGGCGCCGGCCGCCCGACGGAGTCCGCCGCCTTCGTGATCGTCGGCACCGCCGTCTGCTCGATGTAGTTGGGCCCGCACCAGAACATGCTCGTTCCGTCCGCGAGCTCGCCCGTAACCTTCAGCATCCCCGGCCCAAGCGCCGCGATCAGCACCTTCGGGCGCCCGCCGCCGGGCACGTCGAGCTGCGTGAAGGGCGCGTTGTTGAGCTGGACGCGGTACTCCTGCCCGTTGTGGTTGACGAGGTCGCCGTCGAGCAGCGGGTTGAGCACCTCCAGGTACTCGCGCAGGTGCCGCACGGGCGTCGCCCAGCGCAACCCCTGCCACCCCTCGACGATGAACTTGTGGCTGAGCCCCAGGCCCAGGATGAATCGCCCGCCACAGGCCATGTTGGTCGTCAGCGCCTGCTGCGCCATCACCATCGGGTGGCGCGGGTAGGTGGGCACGACGGCCGTGCCCAGCTCGATCGTGCTCGTCGCCTGGCCCGCCAGCGCGCAGATCGTCATGGCGTCCTGGTTCAGGTGGTTCCCCATCCAGGCCGACTGAAAGCCGTCGGCCTCCGCCCGCTGGATCGGCTCGACGATCGAGCTGACCGTGCCCTCGTCGCGGCCGCCCGGTGGCCTCGTAATGATTCGCATACCCATCGGCGATCCTCCTCCCGCCCTCCAGTTCGGGGCGCGGCGCGATGATACCCCGTCCGCTAAGCCTTGCGCGTAGGTTCCCCCGTCCTACGGTCGAATCCATGGAGCGGCCCGACATGAACGCGAACTACTGGCAGGGCGAACTGGTGCGTCTGCGACCCCTTGCCCGCACGGATATCGATGCATGGCTCGGAGAGGACGCCGACAGCGAGGCGATCCGGGCCCTCAACTTCGGCATGGAGCCGCCCAGGTCGCGCGCGATGGCGGAGGAGTGGGTGGCGCGGTTCGCGGACTTCGGCAACTCGGACGAGTTCATCTTCTTCTCGATCGAGACGCTCGCCGGCGAGTACGTGGGCAACATCAACATCCACGGCATGGACCGGCGCAACGGCGTCTTCGAGACAGGTTCGCGCCTCTTCCGGGCCCACCGGGGCAAGGGCTACCTCCTGGAGGCGAAGCGCATCGTCTTGCGCTACGCCTTCCACGAGCTTCGCTTCCAGAAGTACAACCTGCGCTGCCTGGAGACGAACGCCGCCATCGTTCGCCACGCACAGCGCCTCGGCTGTCGCGAGGAGGGCCGCATTCGCCGCGCGGCCTACACCGAAGGCCGCTACCTGGACGTGCTGCTCTACGGACTCACGCGCGAGGAGTTCGACGCGAACGAGGGCTGAGGCCGGCCGGCCCCGCTACACTCCCCTCCCATGACCGACCCCGCCCCCTTCCGCGAGGCCGCCCGCGCCCTCGCGCCCGTCACCGTCGAGGCCATTGAGGCCCTCGGTGGCGCCTTCCGGCGCCTTGACCGCGGCTCAATGTGGGAGCTCCAGTCCGCCCTGCGTCCCCTCCACGACAGGCTCGATGAGGCGCTCACCGCACTGCGCGAGGCGCCGCTCGACGACCGTTTCCTGCCCATCCGCGACCAACTGGGTGCAGGCGCGGATGCTGTCCTCGAAGCGCTCGCCGCCTTCACCCGCCCCGTCCCCCGCGAACAGCGCTCCGGAAACGCGCTTGAGAGCATGCGCGGCCTCGCCCGTGCGCAGGAGTTCCTTTACCCCCTGCGCTCCCTCACCCCCGACCTCGGCGCCCTCTACGCCGAGCCGGCCGTCCGCGGCGACCTCGCCGCGCTCGATGCGCACAGCACCGAACCCGGCACGGGCATCCAGCGCAGTGGTCCCGACGACGACCCAGACGCCCGCGGCGAGTTTCACCTCTATGTGCCCGAGTCCCTCGACGGCTCCGAGCCCCGTCCCCTTGTCGTCGCCCTGCACGGCGGCATGGGGCACGGTCGCGACTTCCTCTGGACCTGGCTGCGGGAGGCGCGCAGCCGCCGCTTCCTCCTCCTCGCCCCCACATCCGTCGGCCCCACCTGGGCCCTCATGGGCACCGACACCGACCGCCCCCGCCTCCTGTCGTCCGTCGATTTCGTGCGCGAGCGCTTCAACGTCGATGGCAGCCGCATCCTCCTGACGGGCCTCTCAGACGGCTCCACCTACGGCCTTTCGACGTTCCTCTCGGGCGATACGCCCTTCATTGCCATGGCCGCTGTCGCCGGCGTCCTCCACCCGAAGAATATCGAGGACGGCGCCATCGCCGGCGCCGCGGGCAAGCGCATCTCCATCACGCACGGCGCGAAGGACTGGATGTTCCCTGTCCAGCTCGCGCAGGCCGCCCAGCAGGCCCTCCGCGAGGCAGGCGCCGATGTCCGCTACCACGAGATCCCCGACCTCGCCCACGCCTACCCCCGCGAGGAGAACCCCGCCATCCTCGAGTGGTTCGACCCCACCCTGGCGCTCCTTGCCCCGGACAGCTAGCCGGACAATCTGGTGGACAACTTTGAGGACAACTCTCCGCAAATGAATCACAGGCGATCCTTCAGAAGCCCAGTGCTCACGGCCTCTGTGGAGTAGTGCGGCCCGGACAACTCCGTGGACAACTTCGCTGACAACTGGGTCCCAAGGGCGGTGAACTCGATGAGGTTGTCGTCTACCATGGCCAACATGCTTGAGGTCCCACCCATCGAGCCCAACATCGCCATTCCCCCGGGTGAGCATCTCCAAGAGGAGCTCGATGCTCGAGGGATGCCTCAGCGCGCCCTGGCGGAGTTGGTGGGGTGCTCCCCACAGGTGCTTAGGGAGGTCGTCCGTGGCAAGAAGGCCGTGACCGCCGAATTCGCCCTTGAACTCGAAGCCGCCCTCGGTATTCCCGCGAATGTTTGGATGAGTCTTGAGGCGAACTACCGGCTTGTGCTGACGCGCCTCGAGGGGTGAGGACGCCCGACAGTCCTAACCCTCGCCCGGAGGCAGATCCTTCGACGCCTGCTCGTAGCGGCTTGCGTACTTGTCGACCTCGGTGTCGGAACCCATCGCAGCGTCCACCTCTGCCCCGTAGGTCGCCTCTGCCTCCGCCACCTTCGTCGCGAAGCTGAGGTGATGCGCGAAACCGCTCATGACGCGCCCCATGCGGTGCTCCGCGTCGTCTGGAGCCTCGGGGCACGGCGGCGCTGCGATGTCGCTCGTCATGCGCTGGCGGAACACCTCGTCCCGCGCCCCGCAGCGCTCGCAGGCGAATTCGTACAGCGGCATGCCCTGCCTCCCTACCCCTCGCCGATGCCGAGCTCGGCCAGGTAGGCCTCGGCCGCCAGAGCCGCGGTGGCGCCGTCGCCGCAGGCGCTCACGAGCTGCCGCGCCGCCTCCACCCGCAGGTCGCCCGCCACGAACAGGCCCGGCACCTTCGTACGCATTCGCAGGTCGACGTGTGCGTGTCCGCCCTCGTCCAGCTCGACCAACCCCTTCAGCAGGTGGCTGTTCGGCGTCTGCCCGATGAAGATGAAGACCGCCTCCACCGGCAGCGTGCTCACCTCACCCGTCTGCACGTCCCGCAGCTCCGCCCCTTCGACCATCTGCTCGCCGACGATCCGCTCGACCACGCTGTTGCGCACGATCTCGATCTTCGGGTTCGCGAACACGCGCTCCTGCAGGAGTGCGCTCGCCCGGAACGTCTCGCGCCGGTGTACCAGCCAGACCTTGCTCGCGTAGCGCGTCGTGAAGAGCGCCTCGTCGAAGGCGGCGTCCCCACCGCCGACGACCACCACCTCAACGTCCTGAAAGAAGGCTGCGTCGCAGGTGGCGCAGTAGCTCACACCCCTGCCGATGAACTCGTCCTCGCCTGGTACGCCCAACTTGTTGTAGTCCGCCCCCGCCGTTGCGATCACGGCGTGCGCCTCGTAGGGCCCCTCTCCGGTCTCGATGCGGAACGGACCCCCCGCCCCTGGCGTGATCGACTGCACGTCCTCGTAGCGAAGCTCCGCCCCGAAGCGGGATACCTGCTCCACCAGGTTCATGGCGAAATCGGCCCCGTTGATGCCCTGCGGGAATCCGGGGTAGTTCTCGACCAGTTCCGTGGTCGCGATCTGCCCGCCCGTGATCAACCGCTCGAACACGACGGTGCGCCGGCGCGCACGCGCTCCGTAGAGCGCCGCCGTCAGGCCGGCGCCGCCCGCTCCGATGATGGCGATGTCGTACGTCTCGGGCCTCTCAGCGTTCATGCCGCCGCTCCCGGTGACATCCTGCCCGCTGCTAGGCGATCGCCTCCTCGAGGCGCTTCTTCAGATCGCTCTTCGGCCGGAAGCCCACGATCGTCCCCGTCAGTTCCCCACTCTTGAAGATCAGGAGCGAAGGGATGCTGCGGATGCCGTACTGCGACGGGATCGCCGGGTTCTCGTCCGTGTTCATCTTGTAGAAGTTCACGCGGCCGGCGTATTCCTCGCCCAGTTCCTCCACGATCGGCGCCACCATGCGGCAGGGGCCGCACCACGGCGCCCAGAAATCCACCAGCACCGGCAGATCGCTCTTCATCACGTCCGCATCGAACGTCGTATCCGTCACCTCGGGGGTTGCTGCCATCTCGGTTGTGCTCCTTCGCCGGCTTGCCGGCTCACTGCTTCCAGCCCTTGTATTTGGTCCACCGACGCTGGCCGTTTGTTACGGCCGGCCCCGTCCAGACATCGCTTTCAAGCGTACCACCCGAGGCGCACGTAGGCCCAAACCAGCGCTTTCCCAAATTGCCGCGTTCTGGGGCGCTTGCTACCATCCCGCCGAGGTCGCCCCCATGAGTGGCTCGCTCGCTCTTGTTCTCAATCAGAACTACGAGCCCCTGAACGTGTGCCACGTGCGCCGTGCGCTCGTCCTTGTCCTGCGGGGCAAGGCCGAGATCATCGAGACCGCCAGGGACGTCATCCACAGCGCGAACCGCCACTTCGCTCTCCCCTCCGTCATCCGCATGGTCTACTACGTCCGCCGTCCCCGCCCCAGGCTTCGCCTCTCCCGCCGCGAGGTGTTCGCCCGTGACGGCTGGGCCTGCGCCTACTGCGGCCGCTCGGGCAAGGACCTCACCCTCGACCACGTGGTTCCCCGCTACCGCGGCGGCGCGCACAGCTGGGACAACCTCGTGAGCGCCTGCAAGCCGTGCAATCACCGCAAGGCCGGCCGCACCCCCGGCGAGGCGCGCATGCGCCTGCGCACCGCCCCCGCCGAGCCCCGCGTGCCCGTCTACCACGGCTACCTCCAGTACCTCCGCCGCTACCAGGACTGGGGCAAGTTCATCCCCGGAGCCGAGACGGCGAGGGCTGCCGTCTAAGATGGCTGAACTCTCCCCCGACGAGATACTCAACGAGGCCCTTCGCGTGGCCCACTCGCAGTTCGGCGGCACGCTTGCCACCGTCCACGCCGACGACGGCACGCCCTACCCCGCCTTCGTCCTCTTCCACCTCACCGACGAGGGCGAGGTCATCTACGGGAGCGTCACCGAGTCGCAGCACACGCGCGATACCGAGGTCATCCCCGAGGTCGCCTTTCTCATCGACAACCGTGACGTGCTCGGCTACGACTGGCCCGCCTTCGATCGGGTCACGGTCGAAGGTACGGCCGAGCGCATCGACCCCGACGACCCCCGTTACGACGGCTACTTCGAGGAGCTGACTGCCAAGAACTGGCTGTCGAACTACTTCACCACGATCGGGAACCTCTACTGCATCGCCCCGAGGCGCATCACGGTCGTCCTCGGCCTCGGCCCCGAACGCCACACCCTCGACTTCGACTAGCGCGCCGGCAGTCCCAGGATCGCCGCCGCCTCGTCCGGCGTGGCCGGCCGCCTCCCCAGCCGCTCGATGACCTCCAGCAAGCCCTGCAACAGCTCCAGGTTCGAGGGTTCGCCCGGACCGGCGTAGTCCTCCAGGCCGATGCGGACGTGCCCGCCCCGCGAAATTGCCAGCTCGGACATGCCGCAGGCCGTCACGTCCCCGGCACGCACCGCCACCGACCATGGCAACCCCGTCCCCGACAGCATGTCCAGGTAGGCCTCGAGTCCAGCCGGAGTTGGCGGCAGACCAGAGAGCGTGCGCTCGCTTCCGAAGTAGAACTTGACCAGCGACCCGGGTGGAAGCGTCCCCGCCTCGTGCTCCGCCAGTGCCACCCGCAGGAAGCCCGGCTCGAAGATGGAGATGGACGGCCCCAGGTCGTACTGGTGGCAGGTGTCGAACATCTTGCGGGCGTCCCGGAACGTGTTCAGGTAGGTCGCCTCGATGTCCGCCGCCCGCCCGTCCGGACCGCGCCCGCCGACGTTCACCGACCCGGGATCGACCAGCCCGATGCGCAGCACACCCGCCTCCGCCAGCGCCGGGATGTGGCTGTAGCGACGCTCGAACGTCGTGTGCGGGCCGCCACTGGGCATCGTCGGATACAGGAGCGCGTCCGGGCGTTCCCCGAGGATGGCGCTCCACGCCTCGATGTACGGGGCGGGGTCGTGCTCGGGCGCATCCCCCACGACCGGCTCGTCGTTGTGGTTGTGGACGATGGCCGCCCCCGCCTCCAGGCACCGCAGCCCGTCCTCCGCGACCTCTTCGGGCGTCCGCGGCACCGTCGCGTTCCGCGACTTCGGGGTCGCCCCATTGATCGCCGCCTCGATGATGACCGTGTCGGCCAATTCAGCACTCGTCATGACTGTTCCCCCAGCCAGCGCGCTTCCCAGCCTGTGTCCGGCTGCTCCTCCGCGAACGGCCACGACCCCCCGAAGCGCTCGCGATACACCACCGCCCTAACGGGCTTGCGGCGCACGGGCCCGTGCCGGTCGGTTGGATAGCCGATCGGGAGCAGGCAGTAGAGCTGGTTGTTCTCGGGGATGTCGAGCAGCTCCAGCAGCTCGTCCCCGCCCCGCATGGGCAGGTTGAACACGGAGCAGCCGAGCCCCAGCCCCCGCGCCGACAGCATCAGGTTCTGCACCGCCGGGAAGGTGCTTCCGCCCGGCGTTGAGTGCCGCCCCTTCATCCCCAGCACGGCGATGACGGCCGGCGCCTCGTCCAGGTGCGCGACCAGGTGCGCGACGCTTCGCAGGGTCAGCCGCTGCGTCCGCGGCAGGTCATCGATCTTCTCCGGGTGCTCCGAGAACTCCGGCTGGTAGCGATGCCACCCAACCTCGGCCCAGCCCTGCATCTTCGCCTTCACCTCTGGGTCGGTGATGACGATGAAGCGCCAGTCCTGCGCGTTCTGGCCCGACGGCGCCCGGATGGCCGCGTCGAACAGCTGGAACAGCACCTCGTCCGGGATGGGGTCCGGGCGGAAGCGCCGCAGCGCCCGCATTGAGTAGATCGATTCGAAGAGTCCGGGATCGCCTTCTGCCGCCATGAACGCCTCCGCGTGGCGATTCTACCGGCCCTGTCGTTGCGGCCCTGTCCTCGTCCCCGGCGCTCTCGCGCGTCCCGTACCATGCTCCCCGAAGGGGACCGCATGGATACGGGAGCGAGCACATCCGCCGACTGGCGCGTCGCCGTCGACCAGGCCCTCCACGGCGTCCGTACGGACGCCGACCTCGTCTTCCTCTTCGCCAGCTACCAACACGCCGAGCGCTACCCCGAGATCGTGGCCGCCATCCATGAGCGCCTCGCCCCCCGCACCCTCCTGGGGTGCTCCGGGCAGGCCGTCATCACCACCGGCCGCGAGATCGAAGGACGTCCCGGGATCACGCTGCTCTCCCTCTCCCTGCCCCGGGCCGACCTGACCCTGAAGCAGGTTACCCAGGAAGACCTCGACGCCGGGACGCCCCTCGCCGCCTCCCTGCTGCCGCCCGACGAGGTGAACGCCTGGGTGCTGCTCTCCGACCCCTTCACGATCGACACCGAGAAGCTCGTGGCGGCCCTCGGCGAGGCCTACCCCGGAATCCCCATCATGGGCGGCATGGCCTCCGCCTTCCCCGGCGGACGCAGCGCCTACCTGTTCGAGGGCGCGAACGTCGCCCCCGGAGGCGCCCTCCTCCTCGCCGTCGGCGGCGCCTGGACCATCCACCCCGTCGTCTCCCAGGGCGCCGCCCCCATCGGCGAGTCCTGGACTATCACCGAGGCTGAGCGCAACGTCGTCCTCGGCATCGGTGGCCGCCCCGCCCTCGATGTGCTCATGGAGACCGTTCGCGACCTCCCCCAGGAGGTGCAGAACCGAGCCGGACGCAACCTCCTCGCCGGGATTGCCATGGACGAGTACGCCGACGAGCTCGGCCGCGGCGACTTCCTCATCCGCAACCTCCTCGGCGTGGACCGCGAACGCGGCGCCATCGCCATCAACGATCAGGTGCGGGTGGGGCAGACGCTGCAGTTCCAGTTGCGCGATGCCGAAGCCGCCACCGACGAGCTCAAAGCCCTCCTCGACCAGGCCCGCGAGGCCATGTCCGGCGAGGCCGCTGGCGGCCTGCTCTGCGCCTGCAACGGGCGCGGCCAGGGCATGTTCGGTGAACCCGACCACGATGCTGCCGCCGTCGCCGACCGCCTCGGGGCCCTGCCCATTGCCGGCCTCTTCTGCAACGGCGAGATCGGCCCCGTGGGTGGCACCCCCTTCGTGCACGGCTTCACCGCCAGCCTCGCCCTCTTCGTCCCCGCCGGGGAAGCGGCGGAGGGCTAGTCCCTTACCGCTGCGGCGGCCTCATCCCGCTCCCGCAGGATCGCACGGATCTCCTGCTCGCTGACTCGCTCGGTGGTCATGGCCTCTTCCATGGCTCGGGCGAAAGCGGCATCCTCTGCCTCCTCGCTCTCGTGGACCTGCTCCTCCAGCGTCAACTCGATCTCCTCCCCCTCCTCCAGTGCGAGCGGTTCCAACGGCTCGAGCATGCCCCCCGAGTACCTGGCGCGAATGGTCCTGATCATGGTTGCCCTCTTCCAGCGCGTCCCCTGCCATGGTGGCACAGCCACTCAGGCATCGCAGGGGACAGGCTAGCAAGCAGCCGTCGCGATCCCCACCCCCGCGGCGCATACTGGAAGCACCCCACGCGAGGTGCGCGCCATGACCACCGCCCCAACCCAGGACACCCTCGTCCGCGCCGGCTCCCTCGAGGAGATCGAGCGCGAGGGCATGAAGGTCGTCTCGGCCGAAGGGCGCACCATCCTCGTCGTCCACGACGAGGGCCGCCTCTACGCCCTCGACAATCGCTGCCCCCACATGGGCTTCCCCTTGCGCCGCGGCGCCGTCCGCGATGGCATCCTCACCTGCCACTGGCACCACGCCAAGTTCGACCTCTCCGGCGGCTGCACCCTCGACCCCTTCGCCGACGATGTGCCCGCCTTCCGCGTCGAGACCCGCGACGGCGACGTCTACGTCGACCCCCGCCCCATCGAGTCCGACCGCCGCACCCACTGGGAGGCGAAGCTGCGCGAGGGTTTGGAGGGGCAGCTCTCGCTGGTGCTGGCCAAGAGCGTCATCGGCCTGAACGAGCTCGACGCCACCGGCGACATTCTCCGCGAGGCCGCCCTCTTCGGCGTGCGTAACCGCGCCAACGGCTGGAGCACCGGCCTCTCCATCCTCACCGCCATGGCCAACGTGCTCCCCGTCCTCAACGAGGAGGACCGCCCCCTCGCCGTCTTCCACGGCGCGGTTCACGTCGCCCGCTCGACTGCGAACCAGCCCCCCAACTTCGACCTCGCCCCGCTGGAGACCGAGCTCCGCGACCCCGCCCGCTACCTTGAGTGGTTCCGCCGTTTCGTCGAGACGCGCTCCACGCAGGCCGCCGAGCGCACCCTGCGCTCCGCCATCCACCTCGATCTGCCCCCCACCGCCATCTCCGAGATGGTCTTCGCCGCCTGCACCGACCACCTCTTCCTCGATACCGGCCACACGCTCGACTTCGCCAACAAGGCCTTCGAGCTGCTCAACCACGTCGGCTGGGAACACGCCGAGGAAGTGCTCCCCTCCATCGTCCCCAGCCTCACGGGCGCGCGCCGCATGGAGGAGAGCTCCAGCTGGCGCCACCCCGTCGACCTCGCCACCCTTCTCGCGGCCGTTCACGGCCAACTCGACGACGCCATTGTGGCGGGTGGCGGCCGGCTGAGGGACTGGCGCGGCCACCGTGATCTCGCCGACCAGATCCTCGACGGCGAGCCCGACGAGACCCTCGACCACATGCTCGCGCTCGTCCGTGAGGGCGTGCCCCTCGACGAGTTGTCGGCGGCGGTGGCCTATGCCGCCGCCCGCCGCGCCGTGCACTTCCACGTCTCCAACGAGTTCGGCGACTGGGACACCGTCCACCACTCCTTCACCTACGCCAACGCTGTCGACCAGGCGATGCGCCGCGCCCCATCGAACCTGCTCGCCCGGGGCATCTTCGATGGCGCCATGTCCGTCTACCTGGAGCGCTTCCTCAACGTCCCCCGCCAGCCCCATCCCGCCCCCTCTGGCGACCCCCTCCTCCCCGACGCCCTCCTCCCCGCCTTCGACGTCCAGGGCCAGGTCGATGAGACCGCCCGCATACTCGCCGACCTGGTCGCCGCGGACTGGCGCGAGCAGGCCGTCGAGGTGCTCGGCCAGGCCCTCCTGCGGGAGGACTCAACCTTCCACGAGTTCCAGATCTACGAGGCGGGCATCCGCCAGTACCAGCACTTCGCCGGGCGCCCCGAGGGGGACCACATCCTCACGGGCGTCGCCCGTTTCCTCACCGCCCACTCCCCCACCGTGCGCTCCCGCCTGCAAACGTTCGATATCGCCGCGCGCCTGCACCGGGGCGAGTCGCTCCACGGAGACGAGTGACCTGAGGGAGAGAGGGAGTGCGTCTACTCGGCGCTGAGCCCGAGCCCGGCCAGTACGAAGCCCAGCACGGTCAGGACGATCATCAACACCACCGCGATCACGATCCATGTGTTGTCGCTGCTGGTGTCCCGCTCGGAGTACTGCGGGTCGTCCTCGGCGGGCTCTTCCTCGCCCTCCTGCGGCCGGACCTGGTTCGTGGTCGGCGTCCGCGGCGCCTCGGAGGCGTTACCTGCGGGCGTGCCGTTCCCGAGCGCGGGCGAGTGTGCCGCCAGGCCGGGCGCGGCGCTTCCGAGCGCCAGCACGCCGACAAGCGCGAGCAGGCCCGCCATCACGAAGGTTCGCTGCCAGAAAGTGGTACCCAAGGCGAAACCGAAGGTACGGCGAGCGCGGGCCTCCGTCAAACCGCCCGCCTCGACTGCCCGGTCCGGGGCACGTAGCGCTCGCTGAACTCGTGCTCGCTCAGGCGTACACCCCGCCGCCGCTCGCTCACCGCCAGTTCCATGCGAGAGAGCTGCGCCAGCCCCTTGCGCGTGTCGCTCGCCACCCGCGCTTTGTCCTGCCGCTTCAGACGCTGCTTGAAGAGCCAGTAGACGAACGTCTCCCACTCGCTCAGCGAGAGGTCTTCCGCCAGCATCGTGCCCGTCTGTTCGTAGTAGGCCGCCCGAAGGTGGGCGCGGTCCGCCCCGTAGACCCGCTGGAACATCCCCTCGTGCGCCCGCATGTCGTCGCCCCAGGGGCTCGCGTGGTTCTCCTTGTGAATCTCCTCCTCCACCCCCAGCTGCAGGGCCTGCTCCACCAGCACCCCGTAGACGTAGTTCAGGTGGGCGCTGTACTTGGCCGCTCCCAGCCGCCCTGCGAACTCGTCGTCGTCGAGATCGACCGGCCACCGACCGGTGAAGAGCAACGCCTCCACCTCGCCCGTGGGGGCCAGCTCCGGAATCTCGTCCAGCAGCCGCTCCGCCAGTCGCAGCCAGTCGAAGGCCTCGCCCGCGATCAGGTAGTCGTAGCGGCGACCGTCGCGAGTCTCGTTCGGCACCCGCCACCGGCCGATCGCGTCGAGCAGCGCCTCGAACCAGTGCTCTCCCGCCCGTACGTCCTCCCGGAAGCGCGTGACCACGTCGTCGCAGGCGAGCTCGTTCTCGCTCGGATCGTCATCGCGCTCGATGACTTCCGGGTCCGCGGCGTCGACGCTGCTAGACATACGAATCGGATGATAGCAAAGCCCTGCCTAGGGAACCCGGGGTCCGCCACCCCCGCTGGTAAGCTGGCCCGATGGCCGCGATCATCGGGCACGAAGCGCTGCGGCGCGCTCTGCGCAGCATCGCTGCAATGGAGGAGCCCCCGCACGCCCTCCTCCTCGCCGGCCCCGCCCGGACGGGACGCACCCTCCTCGCCCTTGAGCTGGCCGGCCTCCTCAACTGCGAGGCTCCCGCACTCGACGACCGACCCTGCAACGACTGTCCCGCTTGTCGCCTCATCCCGGAGCGCAACCACCCGGACGCCCTCCCCCTCGAACCCGGCGACAGCTTCTGCCGGGGCGGTGGCGGCCACCAGCCCCACCCCGGCTCCCGCGACATCCGTATCTGCCAGGTGCGGGGCCTCATCGAGTCCGTCTCCCGCTACCCCTTCGAGGGCCGCTTCCGCGTCCTCATCATCGAGCCCGCCGACCGCATGGGCCTCGAGGCCGCCAACACCCTGCTGAAGACGCTCGAGGAGCCACCGCCCGCGACCGTCCTCATCCTCGTAACAGCGGCTCCGGAGAACCTCCTGGAGACCATCCGCAGCCGCTGCCGCACCCTCGCTGTCTCCCTCGTGCCCGACGATGCCATCGCCGAAGGGCTCCGTGAGCGCGGCTTTCCCCCCGAGATCGCCGACCGCGCCGCCGCCGAGTCCCGCCCCCCCCCCCCCCCCGCCCCGCGGCCGCGCCCGCCCGCGCAGAACGCCCCCACCTGATGGCCCGCCGCGGCCGCCCCCCCGCCCGCGGCGCCGAGCTCGCCGGCGCCCGCGCCTCCGAGCGCATGACCTACGCCGGCGACCTCGC
>MKWU01001181.1_pt1 | contig 46859 bp, 39 predicted proteins | sample 809101 | NCBI WGS metagenome assembly MKWU01 (sample SAMN05860141, study PRJNA318959) | sponge metagenome | host: Aplysina aerophoba | place: Slovenia: Piran, Adriatic Sea, Gulf of Piran | collected 2013-05-07 | reverse complement strand
CCACGGTCACGACGGCGGCCGTGGACCGGTTTGTGCATCACAGCGTGATCCTTGAACTCAACCTGCCGAGCTACCGACTTGAAGCGGCGCAACAGCGGCAGAAAGCAAAGCAGGAACCGCTTGAAACTGGGTCCTCCTGAATCTACGATTGATGAATCTCTCGAACATAAATTCACCCGTATCTCACTTGGTTCGTGTCCATCTCGGACTGACAATTTGTCAGTCGGGGCGCAGACGAAATTCGTGGGATTTATCGCGCGCAACTTCGCTCCGCAGCTCGCTGCTCCGCTTCGTTGCGCGCCCTCCTCCAATGGAACTTTTAAAGGAAACTTTTAATTGTCGTCGAGGTAAATTTTAATTGACGTTAGACAAATGATCAAACATGCCGCGCGTCGGCATTTTGAGGGCATCCCCTCCGGGATAGTCCAAGTTGAATTGGTGTAATTCTTGAAACGTCAGAGTGGGCGGCCTCCTAAGCGGCAAGACGCGCGGTGCGAGCAATATCGGCTGGGATTGGGTACTTCATTTTCCAGATAATGCTCATAGGCTGTTCTCCATTATGTGACTGATATGATACGGGCCCTAGGAATTTGAATGGCATTGTCATTCCAGAATCAGTTTTTTTGGCCACTCGAACAAACAATAAAGGCGTCACTCCAAGGGCTTCATGGTCTGTATGGCGGCAGCCAACTTTGCTGTCTGATTTGGTTCGGTTCTGGGATTCCCAGTGGAAGAGATGAGAATTGATAGGATAGTCTCCATACATTGTGCTCCTTGCAAAATATTCTTCTGATTTCTGAATAGTGACGAAAAGAAGGTCACATTTTGTTATTTCATCAAACTTCACCCCCTCTTTTGGTCTTTGAAGTTTCCCATTCCCGACCAAGTTGAAAGCACCCGCAATTTCTGTTCTCGAATATGTGGCATATAAGTCTAAGGGAACTATTGGATTGACTGAATACTCGGAGGGGACATTTGCAATTTCCTCTGCTAATAAATCCGTTACAGAGATGAGTTCTTTACAGATAGCAGGATGATCAAGCATTTTATTATAGCCCGCATTCAGGTCGCTTGCAGCCTCTCTACCCAGCAGCATACATACCAGCATAAGGAGTCGTCGCCGGTCTCTTTCAGAGAGTTCGTGTATATTCAGAAGCCCCCTGGCAGCTCTGCGCATGAAATTGAGTCGGGAAGCGTCGTCAGCATGAATCAACAATCGTAATCTGCCTCCGATCTTATCCTCGTCTGGCCCTTTGGACAGGATGGCAATTCCTGCCTCCCGGCTAAGCAATGCGAAACTGTGAGGTTTTTTGGAATAAAATTCTTCGACAGACAGCCCTGCTTCACTCAGAAAGGTCCCCAGGGTTGCTTGGTCTCCCAATCGTTGAAGCAAGTTCTTCAGCTCGTTACGGTTACTACGAAGTTGCGACTTGAGATTGTTCAGAATGACCTCCTGGCTTTCCTGATCCAACTGGAGAGAGCATCCTGATGGCAGAGCAGGAAAGTCATCCTTGACCGCCTCTTTAATAGATTTACGTGTACCTCCCCCAAGCATAGCCCGAAGTGCATGGTCGAATCGAAATTGTCTCGCACTATTGCTGATAAAATCCAGGACTGTTAGACAGTTTTTGCCCTCCGAGAAACGAAGTCCACGTCCCAATTGCTGGGTAAATACGGTAGCACTACTGGTTGGTCTCAGCATCAGGATGGTATCCACCGGAGGGATGTCTACACCTTCTCCGAGTACATCCACAGAGAAGAGTACGTTCACTTCGCACTTTCTTAGCAGGTTCTGAGCGTTTTTTCGTTCTTCTTTGGGGGTCTTCCCCGTAATGCAGGCGGCAGGAATTCCCGCATCGTTAAATTTTCGCGTCATGAATTCTGCATGAGATATACTGACGCAAAACCCTAGCGCACGCATCTTCAGCGGATCGGCAATGTGGTCGCGGACTGCTTTCAGAATCTTGCGTACACGAATGTCATCAGCGGTAAAGAGGCGACTCAATTCAGCGTCGTCATATTTACCCCGAACCCATCGCACAGAAGATAAGTCTCCACCGTCATGTCGCCCAAAATAATGGAAAGGAACCAATAGGCCACGATCAATAGCATCCCAGACTCGCAGCTCTGCAGCAATACGGCCCCCGAACCAGGATAGAATATCTCTTCCATCCGCACGTTCTGGAGTCGCAGTGAGTCCAAGCAGATAACGGGGTTGAAAATGCTCAAGGAGTCTCTGATAAGTTTTTGCAGCAGCGTGATGAAATTCATCCACAATAATCATCCCGAAATGCCTTTTGTCGATCTTGCCGAGATCAAAGTTTGCAAGGGACTGAACGGAAGCAAATACATGGTCCCATTTTTGGGGCTGTGATCCGTCCACGTAATCTTCCCCGAAGCTATTGTGCTTCAAGGCATCTCGAAAAGTCGTGCGTGCCTGCTCCAGGATTTCCTTTCTATGGGCAATGAACAGGAGACGAAGCGGACTCCTATGGTTGTCTAGTCGACGGTAATCCAGTGCGGCCATGACGGTTTTGCCCGTACCGGTGGCTGCAACAACAAGATTGCGTGTTCGACCGTGGACCGTGCGTTCCACATCCAATTTGTCCAGGATCTCCTGCTGGAACGGATAAGGATGAACATCCAGGCTAATAATGTGACCCGGCCGAAGCTCATCTTTGACGGCTTCATTTAATTGCTCTTGGGATTCTGGGCTGCCATCATAGGTTTCGAATTCTATGTCTTCCCAGTAGCTGTTGAAGACAGTTTCGATTTTATCAATGATTCGCCCGGCGTCCACTTTGGACAACCGGACATTCCATTCAAGTCCATCCAGCTGTGCCGCTGCGCTGAGGTTTGACGAACCAACGAAAGCAGTTGAAAAACCCGTATTACGGCGAATCAACCATGCTTTTGCATGGAGTCGTGTCCGTCGGATGTCATACGAGATTTTCACCTTAGCGCCCATCTGGATCAGTTCATCAATGGCCTGCTGCTCGGTTGCCTTCATATAGACCGTAGTGATCACCCGTAGGCATCCTCCCCTTGCGATAAAATCCTGCAATGCTTCGCGTACAAGACGAAGTCCCGACCACTTGATAAACGCTACCAGAACATCGATCTGGTCGGCAGACTCGATTTCCCGCTTCAGTTCATATCCAATGCGGTGGTCATTTGAAGCATTCGTCAATAGCTCTGAGTGCGAAAGGGGGATTCCCGGCCGCGGGGTCTGTGTCTTTGTATGCGCTTGGATTCCTCGTACAAGCTCTTTCAACCGGGTGTTTGTTACAAAATCCGATTGCTGTACTACATCGCCTCGCGTATTTTTTTCGATAATCCGAATCAGATGATTGGTCAATTCGACTTGGGCTTTCGTGTGCTGACCAGTGAGTGCACGTTCGATAAGTTTGTTCAGATGCTGGGACAACAGTCTGGCCCCAGTATGATTCTGCAGCCTCTCCGTGTGAGCCCGTAGTGAAGGATCCTCTTCAACGACATCGTGATTCCCTTCCGTAAAGACTTTGTCATACAGGCCGGTAGTCAGTTTCTCTGGCATTACCACTGAGCGGTAGTTATTGCTTTATTCGCACCTGGTTCGCCAGCTGCCAGCTGTTGTTCCCATTTTGCAGGAAAGCACATGTTCACGCGTAAAATTCCCAAAGGTCGCTGTCATTCTAATTGATACTAGACACGGACGCCGGTCTATCACACAGACCAGGAGTACCGGGGGATTTCAAGATCGCGGTGCAGCAGTATTCGGCCTTTCGGCCCGACTACCCAGTTTGAAAACACAAATCAAGGTCAAGGACCACTAAGCGGGAGTGTATGCACATGACCGGTACTAAAGTCTTCAGCAAGATGTATCGTGACCGTGATCTCAATCAGCAGCCGACGAAGGTCCAGTAAAAGATTTCTGACCAGAACGCGAAGAAGACGCTTAGGAGTCCTGGTCAGTGATGCGCTCCAACCGTAACAGACGGATATCAGCAACCGCTGTACCTGGGACGCTGGTCGCGCGCAGTGATAGAGGTTTGCGCCCTGCTTCAAGGAAAATCTGCCCCAGTGGCAACGGACGAAAATCCTTTACATACGACTCAATCCGAAGTACACGGTCTTCATCCATTCCATATTCCGGTGGATCATGTGCCTCAACAATCATTGCTTCCGCTGCACCATCACCAAAACTCAGAGTGATTTGCGCCCCTTCATCCCCTGGTGTAGCCGTATAGTACAGCGTGGCCATATAATTCCCCGCCGTAAGGACCTCAGTATCCCAGATAATAGCATCATCCGTACTCGTCCAATTTGTAAGGAAGCTATCATTCGGGTACCTGTTGGAGCGAAGAATTCCGCCCGATCCCACTGCATCTCGGGCAGGTAACCAGGTTACCTCATGGTCCGCATGTCCCACCGTGAATGGCCTCTCCTCAAACGTTTCAGGAACCGCTTCGTCTATCCAGGCATCCTTCACTTGGCGAAGAGAGTCTGCCAACTCCAGATGTTCTGCTGCTATATTCTGTCGCTGCTCCGGATCATCAACCATGTTGAAGAGCTGTCCCGTATGATCCAACCGATGTGTTTGTGTACGTACACTGGTACGTCCATTCCAGTGTGAAAAAATCATACGCTCCGGCACAACATCAGCATTGCCTGTAAGCAGAGGTGCAAAACTGACTCCATCCAGCGGATATTGGGTATTGAGCTCGAGGCCGGTAAGCTCAGCCAATGTTGGCATTAAATCAATGGCAGCAGTGATATCAGTAATTACAACGTTCGCAGCAATGGTACCCGTCCACTGCATCAGAAGAGGCGAACGGACCCCACCTTCATCAGTGGATCCCTTCCTTCCTTTCATGCCTGCATTCCAGCGTGCACCATTAGGACCATTATCCGAGAAATAAAGCACAATGGTATCCTCAGACAGAGATAATTCATCCAGTAAGGCTAACACACGCCCCACATTCCAATCGATGTTGAGTGTCATCGCAAGTGCTGCCCGTGTGTGCAGCGTGTCCTCCCGTTCAGGGTCACGATGATTCTGAAGTAATCTTGGTACGCTGTCCCACCATTGGTCCGGCACCTGCATAGGAGAGTGAGGGGTGTTGTAGGGCAAAAAAACCAGGAATGGAGATTCCCGATTTTCGCTGATGAACTCCATGGCTGCCTGTGTCAGGTCATCCGGCAGATATCCCTCTCCCTGAACAAGTTCGTTATTCAATTCAAGAGGCGGCGAGAAATAATGCCCCCAGTGTCCAGAGGCAAATCCATAAAAATGATCGAACCCCCGACTGTTGGGGTGATATGGAGGCTGCTGCCCGTTGTGCCACTTCCCAAACACACCCGTCACATAGCCAGCTTCCTGGAATACCTCAGCAAGTGTTGTCTCGTCTGCATTCATGCGCTCTGAACCTGCACTGGTCCCATGCACCCCCGACCGTGTGTGATACCGCCCTGTCAAAAGTTCAGCACGGGTCGGAGAGCAAACAGGACTAACATAGAAGCGATCGAACCTGACCCCTGAGGTAGCCATTCGATCGAGGTTTGATGTGTTGATGCTGGTATTGCCATTTATAGACAAATCTCCCCATCCTTGATCATCAGCTAAAATGATAATTACATTGGGCTGACGCTCCGTGTTGCCACAGGCAGAAAAAAGGATTAAGACCAGCAATAAGAGTACTATACGAGACATGAAAAAATCAGCGGTGCTATTATTGGGAGTTGTAAGATCGCCAATTAACGACTAAGGCGGACCTTCACACCAAGTCGTGCAGCCCCTTGCTGCGGCTTCTTTAGCGGCGTCCTCCGCACACTTGTAGCTCTCAAACACGCCATAAACCCCTGAACCCGTCCCTGTAAGAGATGCGAAAAGCGCGCCTGCACGCATCAAGTCAGATTTAGTCCTGCGAAGTACAGGCCACTGCGAAAATACAGGCCCTTCAAAATCATTGGTCAATTCAAGCCTCCAACGATCTAAGTCATTGGAGCGAACCACTTCGGCTAAATCTGCACGACCAGTCTCGCGTACTTCAACGTGCTGAAAAGCCCATGCCGTTGAAATATGAACAGGGTTCACCACAACTGCCAGACTAAAGGGAAAACGATAACCTTCCAGAGGAGAAAGCACTTCGCCCCTGCCTCGTGCATATGCAGTACATCGTCGTAAAAAGAACGGCACATCTGATCCAAGGCCCAACGCCAGCGACGCAAGTGGTATCGTCGTGGAATCCAGGCGCCAGAGCTTGCACAGGATTTGCAACACGGTTGCTGCATCGCTTGATCCGCCACCAAGCCCCGCGCCGTGTGGTAAAACCTTCGTCAGGTGCAGTACTGCACCCAGATCAACCCCACCAGAGGCCTTAAGTAGTCTGGCCGCGCGTACAACCAGGTTATCCTCCCCACTGGACAGCGTCGTGTCCGTGCAGGTTAGGCTAATAGTTTCGGCGTAATCTGCTGTGAGTGTGTCGGCCCAACCTATTGGATGAAACACTGTAGCTAGATCATGATATCCGTCTGTTCGCTTGCGTAATACATGCAATCCCAGATTGATCTTGGCCGGGGCAGTTGCAGATAACACGTGTGAGTTGGCAATAAATTGGAATATGCGGGTACCCGTGTTATTGTATGCCGTTCCATGTGTATACAACATTGGTATCACGACCAACGCAGTCAATCAGCCAGATCGTGTCCGTAATCCGCACTAATGATGTACATCAATTAACTGCTTTCATGCCTCAACCAGACAATGCTCAGAAAAAATCATGTACTTCGAAGTTCAATGCCGAAACATGCTCTGCCACGCATCGTTGTATGCTCCACTTTCCGCTCAGCTTCCATCACCCACATCGCTGCATCGGCTACTCCGTTGTCCCTTTGTTCGTGAAATCTTCTTCGCCGATGCGCAAGCTCACCGTCTGCTGGGTTGCTGTCTTTTTTCTGGCACTAACTGTACCAGCCAGTGCTCAGATCACTCCTAACAGCGTGTCCTCTCTCAGTGTGACCCCGGATGACCCCCAGGAGGAACTCCGAAGAGCCATGCTTACACAGATTGGGCAATCCGGCTTCCTCGCACTGGAGGGTGCCGTCGATCCCAATGAATATCTGGTTGGTCCCGGCGACATCTTCCGTGTAATGATTGGAGGCCTGAACCCAGTCGAAATTCCACTGACCGTCTCAGTTTCCGGCATACTACCTCTTCCAGAGGTCGGCACCCTGGATGCCGGTGGCAAAACGTTGGCAGAGGTCGAACGTAGTGCAATAAAGCTGCTTGAATCCAGATATGCAAATGCCCCCATCAGCTTCTCCCTAGCGCAGGCCCGAAGCTTCTATGTTCATGTCACAGGCTCAGTTATCAAAACTGGTCGATACCTGATGTTTCCCGTTTCGCGTGTAAGTGATGTTGTATTCCAAGCTCTCTCCTCCGGTGTAATGACCACGAGACAAACCAGCGAAGATGTAGAAGTTGATTTTGTGGCTCCTGAACAACTGTTCCGACCGGAAACCAATGAGGCCTATAAGCCTGCACTGAGGAATATCCGGGTGCAGCATGCAGACGGAACAGAAGATTTGATTGATCTGCCCCGTTACCAAACGACAGGTAATACAGATTACAATCCGTTCCTGCAGGATGGCGATCGGATCAACGTTCCTGCTTATCACGAAAATCGTGAGGGGGTACGTGTTTCCGGTGATGTCGCATGGCCCGGCCTGTACGACTGGCGCCCTGATGATACTATTGCCAGCCTCCTTGACCTTGCAACGGGAGGGCGCCCGCTAAATGGAGCAACTCAGTTCCGCCTTATACGATGGAGTGATGGAGCCTATTACACAGTACTTGATCAGAGTATTGAGGAGTTGGAACAGAACTCAATGAGAGAACAGCCACTCATGGCCGGCGACCACCTCACTGTCTATGAGCAGAAAACTGCCACAGCAAAAATCGAAGGGTGGGTTGAATACCCCGGCGAGTACCGCATAGAGGGGGGCATAACGACGCTAACCCAGTTGGTCAAACTGGCAGGTGGACTCAGAGACGGTGCCAGCACCAGTGCGGCCACACTGGAACGTACAAGCCAAAATATTCTAGTAGATGCTCCTGAGGATCTTGCGGAATCTCAGTTGATACCAACCCCCGACAGTGACCCGACCGGCCAATTGTTCGCTCAAGGCTTTCAGAGACCTTTTTCCGGTGAAGTCGGCAGCCATGTAGCCGCAGACATTGCCGGAGCACTGGCCGGCAGTAACAAAGATATTGTACTCTACGACGGAGATCGACTGATCTTTCCGCGTGACGAAGGCACAGTCCTGGTAACCGGACACGTTCCTCAGCCAGGTTATGTAACCTTTGTGTCGGGGATGACTGCCCAGCACTATATAGATCGTGCCGGAGGCCTAGGGCCAGAGGCCGAAAAAATTTATATCTATGACGGAAGCAGTTCCTCCGTGCGACAGGGATTGAATGAACCCGTACGCCCGGGGGACACTATTTTCGTTTATCGTCTAGTACAACTAACCGTGACTGCCCGCCAAGCACGCGCACAGCAATTTCAGATCCTGATTGCGGGCCTATCTGCCGCAGCAACCGTAACTCTCGTTATCTGGAACGTGCTTCAATGACTAGCCCCTCAACATCCCCAAACGAGGTATCCTTCTGGACATTTTTTCGTGCTTTGCTCAAGCAGCGCTGGCTGATCATCGGGATCACCGGGTTCGCCGGAGCAGCTGCGGTAGTTATCAGCCTCTTTCTGTCGAACTGGTACATGGCCGAGACACGCCTCCTGATCCCCGGACAAACATCTTCCGGCTTACTTTCGGGGGTCATCAGTGGGCGTCTCGGAGGCAGCGCCTCATCACTACTTGGAGGATTGGTCAGCGATTACCAGCAGCAGCTTGCCATACTGGATAGCCGCACGTTAAAACAAAGTGTTGTGGAAGAGTTCGATCTCATAGAGGTGTATGATCTTGCCGACAGTGAAGCCCCTATGGAATACGCTATTGAGGAGCTGGAGGGGAATGTCGAATTTGTTGTGGATAATGAATACAACTACCTGTCCGTGCAGGCCTATGATAAAGACCCGCAGCGTGCGGCCGATATGGCTAACTTCTTTGTCTCGGAGTTAAACCGGATCGGAATAGACTTGTCAACGCAAACTGCCCGTGCGTATCGCCGTACCGTAGAAAAACGTTATCAATCGTTCGAAGACAGTCTGGCTGCCGTAAGGCTGGCTACGCGAATACTCCAGGAAGAAACAGGTGTGTTGGATTTACCTACCCAAGGAGCTGCATTTGCGGAAGTACTTGGAGAGTGGCGGACTCAAATCTTCGTGGCTGACCTCGAGCTCGATAACCTGCGCTTTCTGTACGGCGACAGTCACTCACAGACACGTGCAACACAACGGGCAGTTGATCAGGCCTGGCAATCCTACAATCATGCACTGGAGGGGCAGGAACAGATTATGCCGGTAGCCCAGGACATCCTGCCGGAAATTGCACACAGATTCATCAAATTACAGACGGACACAGTTATCTTGGGCGCACTTCTTGAGTTTACACGGCCGGTACTGGAAGAAGCCAGGCTGGAAGAAGAGCGCGCATCGCAATCGGTCCAGGTTCTGGACCCCGCTATACCTCCTGCTGAAAAAGCTCGCCCTTGGCGTGCAGCTATTTGCGTTGTCAGCACGTTCTCAGCCTTCCTGCTCTCCATACTCTACGTCCTGATCAGTACCTGGTGGAGAAAAAATCATACACTGATTGCCGAACACCTGAGTTCTGGATAAGCCGAGATGCACTACTATTGAAGTGAACCCTCGATGCTCAAGAAAAGCACGACATGGGACAGGTAGGCGCCCTATCAACTCCTTTAAAACTGTACCGTACCGGTAATGCAGTAATCACTGCTGGGTTCATCTTGGGCTTGGCACTGGCACTGGCACTTGCCACCACTGGATCTGTGGTCTACGCAGTTGCACTGCCTGTGGCAATACTCGGTGCAGTGGCCATGTGCTTTTTCTTTGCAAACCCCTTGATCAACCTAGTGGTAGCCATTGTTGGTTTCGTGTTGATAGCCTCCAATGAGACCGGCTTTCAGGTGATGGAGGTTGCCTATGCTGCTTACCTGTTTGCAGTACTTATGATGTGGTTCCTGCAACATGTTGTTTTGGGATCAGAAAATATTCTGACTGAAAAAGTAGATCGATCTCTGGCCATATTTCTGTGTTTGCTTCCGGCAACTTTGATCCTTACCGCGGTATTTCACGGAGATTTCAGGGTAGCGGGCAGCGAGTTGATTTCGCTGTCAATGTTGCTGATATATTTTCCAGTAAAGCATACTGTGGTCCATCACAAATTCGGACCGAGGGTCATGCTTACTACTGTGGTGCTTATGAGTGCAGGAGTCGCGTTGTTGAACACATTCAACTATGCATCTGATCTGGCGGGAGCAACTGCGTTATGGCAAGTGGCCGGCTCACGGGTTGTCGTTAATGATTGTTTACTCATGGTTGGTGCACTCATGAGTCTAACATTACTGGTGTATGCCAAGGGCTTCCTCCCAGTACTGCTTTCCGCGGTTGCTCTGTCGCTCACACTCGCCGGCTTGATCATGACTCAGGCCCGTGGGTTCTGGCTTGCTTTTGCCTTCGGTGCAGCTGCCCTTGTTCTACTCGTTCGTACCCCCGAGCGCATCAAAATACTGACGGTCGGGACCATTGTTAGCTTTATAATTCTGGGGATGGGTTACGTGTTGATCGGGCCATTCCTAGGTGTGATCCTCGAAGGGATCACTGAACGCTTTGGCTCCATTGCCACAGCTTTTACGCAGGACCTGTCTCTCGTGAACCGGTTCAGGGAAACTGGTGCCGTGCTTGAGAAAATTGCAACGAACCCACTCATTGGACATGGCCCCGGAGTATCCTACCTGTTTTTTGACATTGTTCATCAATCAACAGATACGGATTCATTCGTGCATAATGGATACATCGGACTGTGGTACAAGTATGGGATATGGGGGCTTGGGTTAGTACTGTATTTCTGGTATTCCGTGGTCAGGCTGGGCTTGCGAGCGTTCCGGAGTGATTCTGCCGAACGCTGGACTCGCTTGGCAGGCTTAGCGGGCGCCGTACCCCTGATTGCATTAACGATTTCGACATTGACACAAAATCCGTTTTTCCTCAAAAATTATCTTTTCATTATTGCCATTGCTGCCGGACTGGCTGCCGGTGCCGGGCAACGAATAATGCGAGACCGGTCGGATATTAACAGCATGGGCCCAGGTAATCCAAAATCGAACAATCACAGTCAAGTTGAGTGACGCCTTCAACCTTTGGAGAGTCCTATCAATCACAGGTCAGGCTACCACCCGAATAGCTGACCGATACGCCCTCGTTTTGCCCGTTCTTCACTTTCAGCTTGAACACACGATTGGTTGATGCGAATTTTAATTCATGATTTCGGGGCCTACGCTTTCCCAATCACGCTCAGCCGTGCTCTGCAAAACCGTGGACATGAGGTGGCACACGCATACTGTGACAGTCTTGTCACAACCCCTCGCAATGTATGTGAGAGCATATCAAATCTCACGCTTCTCCCCGTTCGGACCGCACAAACATTCAATAAATACAACCTCATCCGACGCTGGAGGCAGGAACGTGAATATGGACGTTTAGCAGCGCATGTCATTTTGGATTTCAATCCGGACATTGTCATTTCCGCAAATGCACCACTGAGTGCACAGGACTGCATACTGCGAACGTGCAAACAACACGATATACAGTTCGTGTTCTGGCTACAGGATCTCATAGGATTGGCAGCATCGAAAGTACTGAAATCCAAACTACCACTGCTCTCTTCGGCTATCGGACGGTATTTTCAGTCCATGGAAGGTAGGCTCCTGCGTGAGAGTAATGCAGTTATCGCAATTACCGAAGACTTCCGCCCTGCCCTCCGGGAATTTGATGTTGCTCCCGATCGCTGTCATGTGATTGAGAATTGGGGGGTTCTGGAGAAACCTACCGATGAGCCTAAAACATGGGCACGCCTACATAAGCTTGAGGATCGCCCCATCCTGCTCTACACAGGTACCTTAAGCATGAAGCACAACCCGGCTATACTCGTGCACCTCGCACAAAAGTTTGGGGAGCGTGCACAGGTTGTGGTTGTTTCCCAGGGAGCAGGAGCGGCCTGGCTTACTCAGGCCATTGAAACACACAACCTTCTCAACCTGGTGGTGCTGCCCTATCAAAATCCGGATCAACTGCCGGCAATGTACGCCAGTGCCGAGGTACTCCTCGTTCTGCTCACGGAAGATGCGGGGCAATTTTCTGTGCCCTCCAAAGTGCTGACCTATCTCTGCGCAGGACGCCCGGTTCTTGCGGCTATACCCACGGAAAATCTTGCCGCACGCATCCTTGAAGAGTCAGGGGCTGGTTTCGTCACTGCACCTGACGACCATACAGGTTTTATACAAAAAACTGAGATGCTCCTTGATGCACCTGAGCTGCGCCAATCCATGGGGGAAAAAGCGAAAATTTGGGCAACAAAAAAGTTTAACATTGAGCAAATTACCGATCAGTTCGAGCGCGTAATTCAGCAGACGTGCGCATGAAGAAACAGATTGCTTACGTGGCTCGCTTTGTGCCGGAATATCGGCGACCTGTTCTTGAGGAACTCAATGATCGTCTAAATGGACGACTCGTCGTATGTGCAGGTACTCCCCCGGGAATTTCCTTCAAAGCACTTTCCAGCGGGCCTGCGCCGACCTATAAGCGCATCCAGCTACGTAACACCTGGATCGGCGGACAAAGGGCTTTGATTCAAGACATACGCCCCGTTATTGCCTGTAACTCGACCGTCCTGCTGGCAGAAGAATCCCCTCGTACGCTCTCGCTGCCCTGTCTGCTGGCGACTGCTAAAAGAAAAGGGATTGGCACATTGCTCTGGGGGCATTTTTCATCCAATAGACGTGCATTCTCTAAACTCCATCCATTCGACCTCTACCGCGTAGCACTTGCAAAAAGAGTGGACGGCTGTGTCTGCTACACGGATGAAATCGCCGAACTAATACACTCATACGTACCTAGTAAACACTGCTTTGTCGCACGCAACACGCTGAATACTCCCAAACTGTTCAAACTGTACAGTGCATTAGCAGCGGAAGGTAAGGCACATGTTCGGAACCGCCTAGGCTTGCCTGAGCAGGGGAGAATCGTGGTTTTTATTGGACGTCTGGTAGCAGACAAGCGCCCGTCCATCCTCTTGGACCTGCACAAAGCCTTGGGAAATACCGAACAGACTGCTCTCATTCTCATTGGTGACGGACCAGAACGTACCAAGCTGCTGCATAGGATTGAAAGTGAAGGTTTAAACAATATATTTCTCACAGGTGCGCTCCCGCACCTAGAGGATTCTTCTCCGTGGATGTATGCGGCAGACCTAATGGTTTGCCCGGGATATGTCGGACTGAATGTTAACCACGCATTTTGCCTGGGCCTTCCCGTTGTAACCTGCACAAGCCCTGATCCACATATCCGCTACCACAGTCCGGAAATCGCCTACCTGCAACCTGATGTGAACAGCATGCAGGCCCGCCACGGCGATCTCAATGAGCTTGTTAAAGCAGTCCTCGCCGTCTTGGATAACAGAAAATATTTCTCAGCTAATGCGCTTGCGTATGCAAAATCGAATCTGAGACTGGAAAATATGGTGGACGGCTTGGTAGAGGCTATCCAGTATGCAGAAGAACGTACACTGGCACGAGAACGACTCCCCTAGGACCTGTACATAGTATCTGCCCGATAGCTGACCACACAAACGAATTAGATCTGATATATTTTGCGGGAGTTCTTACATCCCGCTCACGGGTCAATGTCGAATTATGTGTAAACGTGCCCTGCACCCATTGTTACGGCTCACATCCCTGATTAACTTGATTTAGTACTGTTATCGTGCACCTATTCCCACACAGCAGTGAATATCTGGTATTTGGTTAGAACGTGATCGTAGTGGTCATTGAGATCGTCCGCGACGCCCCAAGCCAAGCAGCGTTCTCAGTAATGGCGGACAGATATGCTTCGTCGAACAAGTTGTTTGCAACCAGCGAGAATTCCGTTGACCGAAACAAACGGCCCAAGGATTCTCCCGATAAACTGACGTAAGCATCCGCGATCCAATAGGCATCCGAGTGCCAGTCAGCCGTCAGGCTCACACGACGCGAAGCCGTATACTTTGCTGATAGCCCCACACTTAGCGGACCGGGTCGATCAACGGAAATAACCCAAAGCTGATCAGGCACGCCCGTAACGGCAGTGCCTGGTAAAGTCCCTTGGTCCGCATCCACAGCAGCATCGCCGCTACCAATATACTCTGAGTTGTTCCGCGTATAGGCGGAATAGAGGGATACTTTACGTGGTAGTTGCACAGTAGCCGAGAGCTCAAACCCACGCGCATCTAAACCGCCTGCATTGAAGTATGCCCCTCCGCCCGGAATGAGATAATTCGGTCCAGCGACTGTTTGCGGACCGAGAAATACAATGCGATTCTGGAAATCCACGGCGTACCAGGTACCGCTCAAAGCAATCCGATCACCCGAAAATTGCACACCTACGTCAATATTCGAAGCAGTTTCCGGTTCAAGCTCATCAAGGCTCCGACCGGGTACTTCCAGCAGTGCCGAACTGAATGCCCGGAAGTTCTCGGAGTAGCCGGCAAACAGACGTAATCCTTCTATCGGCGATTCATACGTAACCCCCCCGGAGAAGAGTAGATCCGAGTTGGACTCTGCGGTCAAATCTGGATCCACATTGAACTTGTCTGTGCGCGATACTTCAACGAGAAACTGTCTGACGCCGGCACTGACAGTAAACGGGCCCACATAAAGAGTCTCTTCAAGATACCACCTGAATATGTGCTGTGGAAACTCCCAGTCGTATTGTTGCCAATAGGGCTGCTCATCCCACATTTCGTTAAGCGAAGGATCCAGTATACGGTGCCAGTCCCGACTGAGAAGGCGTCGTGAACTCTCATACCACATTCCGGCACGCAGCGAACTGCCAACCGCACCAATCAATGCGAACCACTCTTCCTCAACCGTGATACCGATCCGATCCTTCCCGTAGTGGCTATGTCGATACGACTGAACGGCCGTCGCCCCCGGATGGCATGCAGGATCAACCTCCGGTCCACTTGCTCCGTAATAATTGAAAATATATGATGATGTACACCCAGGCTCGGGCGACACGGCCGAGCCGTTCCGATCAACAAAACGTATCAATCCGAGTTGTTGTCCACCACGGATTGGAGCCTCGCCCCGCAGTTCCGACTCCGGTCCACCTTGATCGTCAGAAAGATCAACAATGTACGGGGGCAACCAGTCGCCTCGGCCTCTATTCCGATGAAAGTAGGCTCCCGTGGTGATTGAGATGCCCACGCCAGTCGCCCAGTTGGCTTTGACGTAACCGAAGGTGTTGCTCCGCAACGTCGTCCAGCCGCGTCTGTAGAATTGGTTCAGATATGGTACGCCAGGCCAGTCATCAATCAGGCGGTCCCACCGCGGGTTTGCCCTAAAATCAGCTTCGCTGTAAAGTCGCTGATAGACATCCTCGTTAATATGATCGTATGAAAAATAGCTGGTGAGATCAAGAGGCCCCAGCGTTGAAGCGAATTTCGCAGCGAAGTGCTCGCGCTCATTTTGCGCGGAGCCCTGAATCCAATCGGTCCCTTCCTGGCGGAGTGCTGTTATCCAGGCATGTGCCTTTTCCCCAAACAGCGGCCCGGTATCAATACGCATGGCGATCCGCTTCGCATCATGCTCACCAACCGTAGCCGATACGGTGTAACGTCGCGCTGGTGCGGGATCGTCCGTGATATAGTTAAATGTTCCGCCCAGAGCCTCCACCGACTGGGAGGCGATGTCGGCGGTTCCCTGCGATACTTCAATGCCACCTAGGTTGGTAATGTCAACAAACCGACTCGCCTTCGCACCACTCCAATAATCAGATGTGCCGTTTGAGAATCCATCAATCGTGGTCCCAATTTGTGATTCATTGATCGTTACTTGAAAACCTCGCATGGCAACGTTGCTTGACCAGTCATCCATACCATATGAATCGCCTTCCTGAACGGATACGCCAGGAAGGTTGTCTATGACCGATGCCACGCTGGTAATTGGAGACTGCTGACGGATCATCGGAGCAGCGACCACATTGCTCGCAAAGATTTTAGGTTCTTCGCCGACAATGCTGATTTCCTCCATCCTGACCACGTCGAGTTGCATAGGAACATCAATCACTGTGACGCCTGGACTCACCGTGTGGCGCTGCGTCCGAAATCCCACGAAAGAAAAAATCAGTACATCGTCCTCAGTCCGAAGATCAATCGCGTACTTGCCATCTTGATCCGTGATGGTGCCGATAAACGTGCCATCAATCACAACCGTAACCCCTGCTAACGGCTCGCCAGTGTCATCTGCCACCACTGTTCCCGTAACCGATATTTGTGCGCTGGCACCTTGGTGAAACAGCGAAACCAATAAAATCACAAAGAATCCGCTTCTGATTTTCATGACTGCACGAATAAACGAGTGAATCTGTTTCATCGTTGATAGAAGGCAATTATAGTGGGCTTTCCATTAACTGTGTGGATAAGCTCTCAGATTCAGGATGAGGGTTAATGAATTAGGGAGACTGTTGCACAAAGCTATTGAATTTTGAGACTGTCGCACAAACTATCGAGATTGACCCTTGAAGTATTCTTCTCCAAAATTTCGACGCTTAAAGCGATTGTGATTTTTCAATGCTCTGGCCTAAAGATACAACCTAGCATGAATTAATAATAATATAACCAATATATAACAGAAAAGAACATAATTGACGAAAAAATACCTGTAATCATTACTAAATTGGGGATGCGTAGAAGTTAGCAAGGGATGTGTCCATAGTGTTAAGACTGTTGCACAAACTATCAAGATTGAGCCTTGAAGTGTTCTTCTTCAAAATTTCGACGCTTTTTTCAACAGCCTCTTAGTAGTATTAGGTCTAGGATGGATTTCTTTGTTGGCTCTTCATCTTTTTTAGTGGAGAGATCAATTTCGGACTCCATCTGGGTAGAGTTCCAGTCCTCCGAAGGCTTCCAAAAACAGACTACCCACTCATGAAAGTGAAGAGCCCAAAATTTTAAACTTTCTGCACCCTCTACCGGCGGTTTTGATTTCCTGGATTACCACTGGGTTGATCCACTCTGGCGTTTTACTGCTCAAAGGAAAAGCGCATTACAAACACCTTTGAGGTGTCGTTCAAACCACCTGTGTAATCTTCATCCATACCCTATATGACCATAGGTGCCGACCTTCATGTCCGGGAATCTCCTAAACGAATCTGGTAGATGATCATGCCCTTATTCGCGTCATGCAAATCCGCCGAAGAGGCGTGTCACAACAAAAGCCTATCTCACTGACTGGTATAGAAAAAATTCAGTCTCTTCACCTCAAAAACTGCATCCGTCCTGTGGAGGCTAAATAAGTCACAACGGATCGGGATAGTTTCTAGTCAACTTCTCCCATCAGGCGCTTAATGAATGGGAACGCAGCCAGTGCCACTACTCCGGAAAGACCGATAATCATTGCCACGTTGCCGAAGAGAGCCGACGCGGCAAGCGTCTCGAGCTGCCCTGCAACGAGACCTGCAAAAAGATTGCCCAAGGCCGTACCTATAAACCATACCCCCATCATCTGCCCTACACGACCCGTAGGTGCCAACTTTGTGATTGAAGACAGTCCAACAGGGCTCAGGCTCAACTCTCCTACCGTATGGAGAAAGTACATCACAACGAGCCATACAGGGGAAACCAGTGAACCATCCTCTGCATTCGCAGCACCCCACGCAATCACAAAAAAGCCTCCTGCCAACCCAAGGAGTCCAATGGCAAATTTGGCAGGAATAGATGGATTGCGCTTCAATCTCGCCAATGTGATCCAGAGAGACCCAAATACCGGTGCTAAAATGATGATGAATGTGGAATTCACCGACTGCAACCAACTAGCCGGCAGCTCCCAGCCACCCAGCATCCTGTTGGTTGAATCACGGGCAAACAAGTTGAGCGACGATCCTGCCTGCTCAAACCCCGACCAGAAAATTGCAGACAGAATGAACAACCAAAAAATTACAATTAACCGTCTCTTCTCCAGATTGGTGTGGTTGGCCAGAATCAGTAGGTAAGCAAAGAACAGCACAGCAATCACAATTACCGCATAGCCAAGCCAAGTTGCAAGCGTCCCCAATGAAAGGGTTTGCAGAAGTAATGTACCAGCTATAGCAGCGACAATGAATGAGACCGCCAACACAATGTAGGTGGTCTGCACCTTTTTCTTCTGTTTGCTCTTTGATGCGTCCGACTTTAATAAGCCAGCTTCCCCCAGATACTTTCCACCTAGTCTGTACTGAATCAGGCCGAGAATCATGCCCAGCCCTGCCAACGAAAACCCGTAATGCCAATTGTAGGATTCTCCTAGCCATCCGGTAAGAATCGGCCCGGCAAACGCACCTAGATTGATCCCCGTGTAGAAGATCGAAAAACCTGCGTCCCTTCTCGCACCCCCTTCGGGATACAGGTCACCAACCATCGTGCTAACGTTGGGCTTGAGTAACCCGGTTCCTATTACGATGAACATGAGGCCAAGAAAGAAACTGGGCCTGTCTGCCAATCCTACAAGTGGTCCGGCCATTGTGAAATGACCAAGTGCAATGATGCAGCCTCCAACAAAGACCGCTTTTCGCTGCCCCCAGATATTGTCTGCAATCCACCCGCCAGGTAATGCCAAAACATACACGAAGAAAGTGTATAGACCATATATGGCTCCAGCCTCACCTTCACCCAGGCCCAATCCGGGATTGCCCTCTGTAGCCGCGGCCGTCATAAAAAGAACCAACAGTGCACGCATACCGTAGTAGCTGAATCGCTCCCAGAGCTCTGTAAAGAACAAGGTAGAGAGGCCCCGTGGATGGCCGAACCATTTCACGGTATGTGGGGGTTCAGTGCTAGTTAGCATTTTTGGGACTCTCTTTGTGGTGGGCCGGGAGAAGATACGCGATCAGACTGATACCTGCGGGATTTTCCGCAAAAACCGCTGTCTGCACAGGCATATCCGGTATATTTACGGGTTTCCAGGAATTAATGCAAAACATATCCAGAAACTATGTCTGGTCCTTCAAGGAGTTTAATGAACGAACATCCGCCCCGAACACATACCTGTGGTGAACTCTCCGACATACATCTGGGAGAGAACGTTGTCCTCAAAGGCTGGGTGGACACACGACGTGATTTGGGCGGGGTAATCTTTGTAGATCTCAGAGATCGCTACGGCTTAACTCAGATTGTATTCTCCCCTCAGGATAATATTGCCGCACACGATCTTGCTGATCGTCTGCGAAGTGAATATGTCGTGTCGGTAATCGGAATCGTCACACCACGATCAAGCGAAACCATTAATCCAAATCTCCCAACTGGAACCATTGAGGTTCGTGTGGAGAGTCTGGTAATTCTCGCTGAATCAGAGCCTGTACCATTCTCCGTGTCTGCACACACACAAAAGATTAAGCTGGCATCAGAGGATCTGCGGCTGAAATACCGATATCTGGATCTCCGGAGGTCAGATCTACAAAATAAAATTGCGCTGAGACACCGGGCCTACCAGACAATCCATCGCTACTTCGATGCACAGGATTTCCTTGAGGTCGAAACACCGACGCTCATGAAATCGACCCCCGAAGGAGCTCGTGATTACCTCGTTCCGAGTCGAGTACATCCCGGATCATTCTACGCCCTGCCTCAAAGCCCGCAAACTTACAAGCAACTCCTGATGGTTGGGGGCTTGGATAGGTACGTGCAGATCGTGAAATGCTTCAGAGACGAAGATCTGCGTGCGGACCGACAACCGGAGTTTACGCAGATTGATGTCGAAATGACCTTCGCGACAGAGGATATGATTTATTCTTTAACCGAAGGTCTATTGGTGGCACTCTGGAAAGATATCCTCAATGTAGACCTCTCACCCCCCTTCCCCAGATTGTCCTACGAAGATGCCCTGCGCCGGTATGGCTCGGACAAACCTGATCTACGTTTTGATCTAGAGATATGCGATCTCAGTTCCGTTTTCAAAAATTCGGGGTTCCGTGTGTTCGATCAGACACTTTCAACAGGTGGATCTGTATTGGGGCTCGTCGCCCCAGGACAGGGAGATCGAGGACGGGGATACATGGATCGTCTGGATAAGACTGTAGTACGCAAACAAATTGGGGCCGGTGGCCTGATTTATGTACGGATACCTTCCGATGGATCTCCTCCAAACTGTTCAGTCAAGGCACATGTCCTCCCGGATGAATTCGTGAATAGGGCCATCGAAACCTCGGAAGCCAAAATAGGAGATCTGCTGCTTATTCTTTGTGGTCAATGGCCCACCGTTCAGGAGCAGATGGGAGCCCTTCGCCTCCATATGGCCCGCGAGCTTGATTGCATTGCAGAAGACGTATGGCAGTTCGTGTGGATCACAGATTTCCCTCTTTTACAATGGGACGCTCGGGAAAAACGCTATACCGCTATGCACCACCCGTTTACGTCGCCCCGAACAGAGGATCTCGAGCTTCTTTCAAGTGATCCAGGTCAAGTTCAGGCGAGAGCCTACGATGTCGTGCTCAATGGTATGGAGATTGGTGGCGGATCTATTCGTATTCACGATCGAAAAATTCAGGAGCAAATGTTCGCTGTTCTGGGCATAGATCCCAAAGAAAGCCAAGAACGATTCGGGTTTCTACTGGAAGCACTGCGCTATGGCACTCCTCCTCACGGAGGGATTGCCATGGGACTGGACCGTATCGCCATGCTGCTTTCAGGGTCAACCTCCCTTCGTGAGGTCATCGCATTCCCGAAGACACAAAGTGCTCAGGAGCCCATGTCTGGAACGCCCGCAACAGTTGCACCCGAAAGATTGGATGAATTGCATGTTCGGTATATCCCGAAGGCCACATGACGGATGCTTACGTATCAATTCTGCAAAAACATTTCTCGTGGGAACAGTGGGAGCAGCTGATTCGCACTGAAGGGATAACATTGGACCGCCCTCGACGTACGGCACACCCTCGATATCCAGAGATCATCTACCCCATAGACTATGGCTTTATCCGCAATACTACAAGTTCTGACGGGGCTGAGGTAGATGTATTCATGGGTTCAGGTGTAGATCGTCTAGTTGGATTGATTGCAACGTCCGACTACCGTCAAGGCGACCAGGAGATTAAGCTGCTTTGGCGCTGTTGTCCCTCAGAAGTATATCTGGCACATGGCTTCATCAATTTCGACACTTCGAAGTTAAAGGGACGGTTGGTTATGCGGTTTCCAATGGAGACGCTCTGGAACATGCAGCCAGTAAAAGATTAGATTCCGGGAAATTGCCGTAAATTGCCCGGCGTTAGTTCTCGTACATGTTGATCCCGTAGCTCAGTTGGAAGAGCATCTGACTTTAATAATGGAGCCTCGCGCAGGAAACTGCGTGAGTGGAGGCTGCTGTATGCTGGAACGCCCTAAAACCACCGCTACGCTGTCACGCGTGAAAATGCATTGGATATATGGGTAATCAGCAGGCAACCTTGATCTGTGGGTCGATACAGTCAGTTCATCCCTCGAGGAAGTGACAATCCCGTGGGATAATGACTGAAAAACTATCGCACCACAACTACCGCGTTAAGCGGACTCAAGAAAGCCCTCAGAGGCCATACGCAGCCCACCCGACACCATCACATGGAAGGGTGAAGAGATGGTCCAGACCACAACACCATTCAGGAGGCCGGTGAAAGCCGGTGTGGTAGGTTAATCAGAGGGTCCCAGGTTCGAGCCCTGGCGGGATCACTTACAAGCCCGGGTGGCGGAATAGGTAGACGCGCTGTCTTGAGGGGGCAGTGCCCTTACGGGCGTGCTGGTTCGATTCCAGTCCCGGGCACCATCATATCCAGACGGGCACAGGCCTGTGAACCTAAGGCCTGTTTGCACCTACTGGTGCTGCATATCACGCACCAGTTCATAGCTCACCACCCGGTAAGCAGGATGATACAACTCCGAGTATCGCTCTGAATGGTGGATTGCGGGAAACCCTCCCGCAGACATGATACTATACAAAGAGTCCAGCGCATCCACTCTGACCGCTATCATACGTTTCCTGGCGGCTTCTCGCAGAGACTGCCAATATCGTTCAAACCCGTTGCTAAGCTCTGTCTCCTGGTTCGCCGTCTGCAGAAAAATCCGAAAAAGTTCGTCGGATCTACCGCCCGCAGACTTGTACGGACGTAAGTTGATTCGTGCATACGTCGACTCGGGCCCGAGGATTTCCAGGAGGGGCTCATTGCTGAGCGAGTCAAAACCCTCCCATTCACGGATTAACCAATCATGCGCAGCTTCAACGTTCTGTATTGCATGGCCTGCACCAAAAACAGCCTGATGGGCAAGTTTGTACCAGTCTTGGACTTCCATTGCGGGGTAACGCGTATTCTGCTCCTCCAGGATCGTTGAGTACCCGGATTCTGTTCGGGAATTACAACCGATGCCCAGCGCTGCAAGGATAACCCACCAGAACAAAACTTTCATGCTGACTGTGCTCGTACGCTATGCCAGTTTTTACTGATCAGACATATCGAAGGCTCACTCCGACGGATTCATTCCCCACTGTCACATACATTGGCAACCTGCATCACACGATTCTGTATCAGTCCAATCTCCCGCTGATTATCCAATGGACGCTTCGCAGTCCTCACTTCCTTTCATTCCAGAATACAATAAACCAGACACACCTGGTGTCTGGATGAATTTTGACAATACGGTAGCGATCTATCTGATCATTACCGAGGAGATGAGTTTTGTAGAAGCAGCCCAACAGGCATTCTCCATGGTGAAAGACGCACAAACTCGATTTCCTGACTGGCCGCGCATCTTTTACCTGGACATTGGGAGACACAGGAGCGCAGACCAGACTTTCAACGACGAGATGGTGGAGTTTCAGCAGGAATTCTGGTTCTCTGCCATTGCACCTTTCCTAACAAGCTTCGACCTGCCCCTGACAGGTCCGCTAGTCAATCCCGACACACAACGAAATGATATCCCAAATTCATTAGCTATTAAGTAACTTGCAACATCCAATACCGTTTACCACTTCGGTATATTGGAAAATTTTGGGGATGATATACGAAAGTACCCAAATTATCTTGAACTGAGCCATGCTCGTAGAGGCTAAGAACCAAACCGACATAAAAGGTTCACGCAAAAGAGCCTACGTAACTGTGCGTTACCGTTTACGTGGAAAGCGTGCAGTTTACCAGTTCCTGAACGAACTAGCAGGTGCTAACAGGAATCTATGGAATTCTACACGTAGCAACATCAGTAAGGACTACAAAGAAACGGGCAAGACCAAGACTTCTTACCATGATCTGTGCAAGTGGTACAAGTATCATAAACACACCGAAGCACAAGGGTTATCTAAATATCCAGTAGTGCTTACACGCACCGGATTGAAAGATTTGTCCAACGCGTTCAAGCAGTTTTTCAGAGGAACACGGAATTCCCCTAACTTCAAAAGCAAAAAGAAGGCAAAGAAGAGTTTTGCCTTTGATGTGTCTGGCGCAGGCCTGTTCAAAGAGAATGGGTACGTTCGATTAAAACGTGGACTGTATGCAAAACTCATGCAGTATCATCGCATCAACGAGTACTCAGACCCTATTCCCAAGTCTGCACGAATATTTGAAGAGCATGGCAACCGGTATATTACGGTTCAACATGAAGTTGATGCGATAGAGCGTGAAACTGATGAACGTGGCATCGGGGTAGATAGGAATGTTGGGCAGGTTGCGGACACAAACGGCAATATCCATTATTTGACCCGTGTTACACGACGTGTTGCTCGGATTACGGTTCTACAACGAAGACTGGCTAAACAAAAGAGATGCAGTAATAGATGGAGGAAGACCAAGAAAACCACATCCCGCCATGAACGAAAGTTGGCATATATCCGAAAGAATGATTTGAGACATATCGCCAAGTTGATTACATATAGTTCCACACTTGTATTTCTGGAAGACCTGAAAACCAAAGGGATGACACGGAGTGCAAAAGGAACAGTCAAGCAACCCGGCAAGAATGTGAAAGCTAAATCTGGCTTGAATAGAGAGATCCTGAAAACAGGCTGGGGACAGATGGAACGGTTTTTAAGTGAGCGTGGCTATGTCCATAAAGTGAACCCCGCCTACACATCTCAAACGTGTAGTCAGTGTGGGTATAAGGACAAGCAGAATCGAAAGACGCAATCTGAATTTATCTGCTTGGAATGTGGGTTCAAGTTGAATGCAGACACAAATGCTGCGATGAACATCTGGGCGTTTGGGATGGCGTCCATCAACGGACGTGGAGTCTATGTAAGACCTGTTCGCAGGCAACAGACAATAAAACGTCAAAATGAACACAGTACCCTTGGGTACTGTCCCTGGGTACTGTCGTATTATAATTCCCATACTTTTCGTTCCTAACTAGTGTGTCCTCATTATTTCGCTCATGCTGCGAGTAACTTTTATCATTTTAGCCATTGCGGCCACAGCCGTTACCCTCCTCATTGAGGCCACTCAATGGTGGCGGTACATCCCAATGGCAGGTCTGATCCTCATCGCAATTATATTGTTGATCTACATCCCTGTGTCGGAACGTGCCGACCGTAAGGGTAAAAAAGACTCATCAGAAAGGCCGCCAGAACGACCTTCACTGGAAGAGGACGGAATAGTGGATATCCGCCCCATAACCACTAAATACGACGAAATCCCGCCCGAGACTGACCCTGTCGAGACCGACGCTACCCCAGATCTGTTTTTTAATACCCCAAGAGTCGAGACACCTACCCCACAAACCAAAAAAAAAGTGCGAAACCCGCTTGAAAAACACATACTCGTTCCGGTATTGCGTGGCATGCAAGCCGCACTCGACGCTCATGCAGTTGGGCTCATTCAGCGAACGGATGAATACAACTACAGGGTTTGGGGAACGGTAGGGTTGGACTGGAAAAGCCTTCGCGGAGAATCCTTTACCCTTAGACACAACCTTCTGCAAGAATCTGAACCCGCGGCAATCCATGCCGTCGGCGAGAACGGTGTGCCAACCAGTCGACTGCAATACAGCAGAACGCCAGCGAATATCACTAATCTGGGGATTGCTGCTGTTGGGCAAACATCCTACCTGTTGCTGGCAGATGCCGCTGATGAATCTGGACTGTCACATCCGCGCGCCAAAGAGTTACTCGAGGTATTTGGAAAAACCTTGAGCCTGATGCTCTACAAAGAGGACCCCAACCGACCCCGACGCGAAATCATTGCCGAAGAAATGGCACGTGCGAGGCAACAAGGTACTCAACTTGCGCTCGCTATCACAGTACCCCAAAAAGCCGATATACTCACAAAATCCTACGGAGACGTTCTCAGCAAGACGGAGAAGTTGTTCTCAGAATGCCTGCAACATGCAGCCCCAGACAGCCGTGTCATCAAGTTCGGCGAAATAACGTACGGCATATTTATCGATGGTCAGAAAGAACAACTGGAAACTTGGCATAAGGACATCCAAATTGCAATCAAAAATCAGGGAGGTTTACTGACCGGGGGCCTCTATGTGGGGATTGCAAGAATGACCAAAAAGCATAAAGACCCAGATGATTTGCGTGATGAAGCTACCCGTGCCTTGGTTAAGGCCTACGAGGGGCCTGCACGGACGGTCATCGTTTAGCTTTGCACTAGCGGTACAAACATAAAAATACCCCGTTCTTCGGATTCGTACGAGTCTGGTCCAGTGCGAACAATTTTCGTCATACGTTGGCCGCCTCTGCCTCCAATCGGGACAACCAATCGTCCCCCTGGCTTCCGTTCACTTGGCTCGCGAAGTTGCTCAAGAAGCCGTTTCGGAATCTCGATGGCTCCGGCAGTGACCACGACCGCGTCAAATGGGGCCAGCCCCGGCCATCCCAACGATCCATCCCCAACACGCAATAGTACGCGATAATCAAGTTCTTTCAGTATTGCCTTCGCGCGTTCATGCAGCGAACGATGCCGTTCAATAGAATATACACGAACCCCCATTTCGCAAAGCACGGCAGCCTGATATCCGCTGCCCGTTCCGACTTCGAGTACTGAATCGCCCGGCTGTGTATCTAGCATCCAAGTCTGAAAACCTACGGTAGTGGGTTGTGAGATCGTTTGACGCAATCCAATTGGCAACGCCTGATCCTCGTACGCTCGGTGCTGCAAAGCCTGATCGATAAAGCACTCCCGCTTTACTCGTCCGATGGCGGCAAGTACACGTTCATCTTTGATGCCGTTACTCCTGATTGTCTCGACCAGACTTGCCCGCCTTCGAACATACTGTCCTCCAGATCTCAGCATCGGTTACTTTTTCGGTTGAGTAAACCCGCCTGCAGGTACCGCGGGATCACTCAAAATATCAGATAGCCGGTGGCGTAATTCTTCTGGTGTCAGTCCAGAGATGATCACGCCCTGCTCTGCAACTGAGATCCTTCCTGTTTCCTCTGAAACTACGACCACAAATGCATCTGTTTCCTCGGTGAGCCCCACAGCCGCCCTATGCCGTGTCCCGAACTGAGCTCCTAAACGCTTGCTGCGGGATACAGGCAATATACACCGTGCGGCCTCAATACGATTGCCATAAATTATAACTGCTCCGTCATGCAATGGGCTCTTTTCGTGAAAAATAGAGATAAGGAGATTGCTTCGGAGAACTGCCTGTAAAGGTTCACCGGTTTCCATATAGCTTCGCAGACCATTAGTCCGTTTGAAGACAACGAGGGCCCCGGACTTTTGTCGACTCATGGTACTGACCGCGGTAACGATTTCTGTGATGATCTCGCTTTGATCCCTAGGTGTAAGAAGACGCCGCAAGAATGGGGTTTGTCCAAATAAAATTAAAACTCGCCGAATTTCCGGCTGAAACACAATAATAGCTGCCAGTACATATATGTCACTGAGCGCAGCGAACATGGATTGCAAAATTTTCATGTCCGTGACATCCACCACAAACTGAAACACCAGGAGACCAATAAGCCCTCCAAAAAGCGAAACAGCGAGCGTACCGCGCATCATCATATACAAACGATAGAACACGAGAGCTACAAGGACGATCTCGAAGAGATCGATCACTCGCACAGGCACGACACCAAACAGGTTCATCTTCAGGCGTGGAAAACCGCTTCTAGACCTTGGATCATCTCATAGGTCGCACGAACATCGTGCGTTCTTATAATTTTTGCTCCTTGAAGCACGGCGGCAGCAGTCATCCCAAGTGATCCAAACAGGCGATCAGATGCCGGTGCCGGTTCGCCGTTCTCACCGAGTACCCTGCCAACCGTACTCTTTCTGGAAACTCCTACCAGCACAGGATAACCTAGTTCAACAAGTATATCCAGATGCTTGATCAAGTGCAAATTGTCTGCATGTCGTTTTCCAAAACCGAATCCAGGATCTACCACAATGTTGGCTACGCCTGCAGAACGAGCCCGATCTGCGGAATCCGAAAGTGCCTCATAAACCGCTGTGACCACACCGTCGTAATTTGCCTCGTGTACCAAACTACCCCGGCGTTTGATAGAATGCATAACAACATACGCCGCACCGACTGTGCCTGCAAGCTCTGCTGAGGCAACTCCCTCCTGTAAGCCGGATATATCATTAATCATGTGCGCACCTGCCTCGAGTGCGGCAGCTGCAACTGCAGTGTTAAATGTATCGACAGAAATGATCGCCTGAGGGAACGACTCCCTAATGGCCCTTACAACAGGCAGAACTCGGTTCATTTCACATTCTGTCGAAACCGACGCTGCACCCGCACCATAAACCTGCCCTCGTGGCCTCGAAGAAGCGCCGCCGACATCAATGATACTCGCACCCTCATCTAACATCATTTCGACGCGTCGAAGTGCTTCATAGGGATTCAGATATCTGCCTCCGTCATAAAAGGAATCCGGTGTCACATTCAAGATGCCCATCACTGCAGCCCCGCCAGACAGATTCAGATGATGTTCGCGGCAGGTCAATTCCATTATTGCGTTCCTGTTTGTAGTTCTACTTAACTGATTGGCAGAGATGGGATCATGCATCGTATATTGGGGGTTTACGTGCGGTCGACAATTATGCTCATAACGGGTGCCTAACGCACTGTACAGCACATAAAAACTTTCTGTCTGTTGCGAATCGCTTCCCATATACATACTCGCACTCCTGCTGAAACGCAGGCGCATCTACTGCGACGAATGCTGCGACGGGCCTCAAACACTGAGTGGGGTCGCAAGTTTGAGTTTGCACACATTGTGCAGCAATCAGGCGTGGTTGATGCGTACCAGTCGCGTGTTCCAATACACACATACGCTGACCTCAAGCCTTATATAGACAAAATAAGGGCGGGTGAGCATGATGTGCTATGGCCCGGCGGTGTTAAGCACTTTGCCGTTTCTAGTGGTACTGCTTCCGAGGGTAAGGTCATTCCCTTGAGCAAAGATATGCTCCGTCTGAACCGGGGCTTTTCAGTTGGTCTGGGGGTTAATTACTTGATTCGCACAGGCTCATTCAAAACTTTCCTTGGCAAGCATCTAACCCTTCCCGGGCGTGTTGAGGATGACCCTGATTATCCGGGAACACTGGTAGGAGAAGTGAGCGGCTTACAGATCCTGTTCGCACCTGGGTTCTATAGAGCCTTTCTGCAGGCAGTTCCAATTTCAATAGCTTTTGCGTCCAACTGGGATTCGAAGATACAGGCCATTATCGATCGAACGCTGAACCAAGATGTGCGTATGGTGGCCATGGCACCGACCTGGGCCCTGGTGCTTTTTGGGTTGTTGATCGAAAGATTCAACGAAATTAATGGAACCAGTGTACAAACTGTCGGAGAAATCTGGCCCAATCTGCAGCTGTACATTTCCGGCGGCGTTGCCTTGAGCTCTTACCGTGCCATCCTTGAAGAACAGATCGGCCTATCAAGGATGCATTTCCTTGAAGCTTACGGTGCATCGGAGGGATTTTTCTCCTATCAAACGGATCTAAATGATCCCGCCATGCAATTACACCTGAATAACGGGGTCTTCTACGAGTTCATCCGTCTGGACGAACTGAATACAGAGAATCCTGAACGACGAACGATTGGCAACGTGGAACCTGACGTGCGGTACGCCATGATTCTCACGACCTGCAGCGGGCTGTGGTCTTACTTGTTGGGGGATGTCGTGCGCTTTACAAGCACTGCCCCATACAAGATTGTAGTTGCCGGCCGAACCTCCGAAATGATCGACAAGTATGGAGAAGCCGTCTTTGGTGAGGATGCCCGAACTGCAATCAATAAGTCATGCAAAGCCACAAACAGTCATGTGCGGGACTACCATGTTTCGGCTATCCCTCCGAATGGCACACAGATTCCTGCGCATGAATGGCTGTTTGAATTCAGCCGTGCCCCACGCGACTGCGAAGCATTTTTGCGATCACTGGACTCAATACTCTGCGATATTAATCGACATTACCAAATCCGACGTGAGGCCAAGGCCTTTGGCCCGCCGGAAATTGTGCTCCTGCCGGATGGTACATTCAATGCATGGCTTAAGACGAGCAGAGGGGACCTTAACAGTCAGACAAAAGTCCCTCGAATGAGCGAGAACAGATCTATAGCCGACGGCGTCCTTGCCCATGCCGGGCATCGAGCACGCCGAATCCTAGTAGATTAATCGGGGATGAACGTACGATACTTTTCACCAGTGGTACGGTTTTTGTCCCGTACGTACGACGTACAACCGGTCATGAGATTATTTGAATTGGCGGCCAGATTTCCCGATGAACAATCCGCGACCCTATGGGCCGACAACCTGCGGCGGGGGCGTACGGGTTGATGTTGTCCCCGGTGTGGTAATGTGAACACATGTGTGTCACGATCGGGTAAACCGATGCCCTACCGGTACCGCGATTGCCGCGTTACTTCCTGATGGGCACCGGTACGACCACGCAGATGTCCAACGTACCGGTGCGCACGTGGATGCTCGCGTTGTATCTCGTGACCGGAACGGCCAAGAACGTATCATCGTATCGGCTCGGTGAACGGTTGAGCGTGACACAAAAAACGGCCTGATCCATATTGCACCACATACGCGAGGGGTTCGTTTTGAACACCGAGGAACAACTGGACGGTACGGTAGAGGTGGATGAAACGTACGTGGGTAGTAAGCTTAAGAATATGCAAGGCGCGCGCAAGCGGAGGCGCGGCAAAATGCGTACAGTAATGCACCGGTGATCGGCGCGATTGAGCGCGGTGGACGTGTGACCGCGATACCCATACAGGGGTGTGACACCGATACGCTGGATGGATTAGTAAACGGTACGGTAACCGCTGGCGCAACTGTACTGACGGACGAACACAAGGCGTATGGGCGGCTCGTACACGATTCAACCACACGCGCGTTTGCCATTCGGCGGGCGATATGTAGATCAGGACGATCTAACAGCTCACATCAACGCGATCGAAAATTACTGGGGCCGTCTTCAAGCGCACGTACCACCACTGAAGCGTTAAACATATGTACCGGTACGTCAAACCAGGCGTGCGCGCGATTTAACGCCCGGACAAACCGATCATTGAGCGCATGGAGGCATTGATCACCCGGTGTGAGGGCGCGCGTGTTACCCTATCGCGTACTAGTGGAGCAAAATAGAGCCGGATAATGTTGTACGTTGCAGTCTAACAAACCAAACGATTACTACGATGGCATGTCGCGTAGGCATTACCCAAGACCCTGAAAAGCGTAAACGGTATTGGTCAACACAGCATCCGTCTCTGCGCAACTGGCAGTTGCTCTATAAGTACGTTTCCAAGTCAGCAGCTCAAAGTGCCGAGGAGCGCGAAGCCCAAAAGTACGGTTGTATTGCGCACCCCGGTGGTACAGGTCCAGAGTACAGCGTCTGGTACGTGTATTACTTTGAGTACTAAACGGACGAATAAATGACCGAGATTATCGCCGAGTGAGATTCCCTTGCGCGTATCTCGGCCATGGCTGCATTCCTATGGCGGTTAACCGATCGCACCAATACGGTTGGCCCGCGTGGACGAGCAACTGGATCGCGTCAATGAGCGATTGGACGGATTGGAAACCAAGATGGATTAGATTCACGAGATGCTCGTGCATATCACGCTCGGCAGGCAGTGTCAAAGCGACATATCAAGATTCCCGATCGCGTCGTCAAGACACTCACACAGCTTCATCGTTAACATACTTCTTCACGTAGCGCGACACAACACACCGAAACCAAGCCACCAGTTTAGATAATCATCTTCAAGCGCCATCTTGACGACATAGACACGCGGCTCGCTCATAGCAAGGAATGAATACAGGGGCATTTTGACGTAGCACCCGCTACTGTAGCGGAAGCGGTGGATTCAGCACATAATCGTGACGCGTGTGGTGCCGGTAGCGGTGCTGTTACTGATCGCATGCCACCCGTAAGCTGACAAGATTACGTCAACGCATCGGTGTTGGCCCTTATGGATAGCGTGTCCGTAATCGTTAGTCATGCAGCCAAACGTACACGCCGATCTATGTTTGCCACCGGAGCGTAGCATCGAACCCACCTTGAATTAAGATTGCAGCACGCAGGTGTGGGGGTAGTTAGACCGTCGTATTCCACGCTTTGGATAGACGCGATTGCCCTAAATCGGTAACAACTGTGTGCCGTGACGTTTGGTATCCAACTTTGGGCGTATACCGGTGAGTACGACACACAGATTGTCACGCTGGACAACCTGGAGCTTTTAACATAGGGGAAAAGCGATGCACACAACTCCGTCCAGTAAATAGCTGATGACACAGCTGATCTTGTTATCAACGAATGGATAAAAGCGCACGTCAACCGATAACAGGAACCAATCCGTATCACTGGTGGAAAATATCGTACGTTCACCCCATTAATCGGCAGAAAGCAGTGCGTCAAAGCGCCTGATAGTCTCGGAATGCCCCCCTATCATTAATGCCGGGGCTCTGCAGGTGAGCATATCTTTCAGACTTACCTGATCCCCGTTTACGTACCGCAGCTCTCCTCCGCTCTCTCGTAGCATCAGTAGGCCCGGGGCCACATCCCACAAACTCACACGGGCCAGAAGTGTCGCGTCACAATTGCCTGCGGCTGCGTAGCAGAGATGGGCTATTGTTGACCCAAGGCTCCGCACCTTCCCGGGATAGTTGGGACTAAGAACTTTTTGGCGATGCAGTTTAGAGTAGCTGAGCAGTACGGATTCACGATCCAGAGGGCTTGTAGGGCGAACTGAGAGGCGTTGCTCTCCCCTGTACGCACCCTCCCCTTTCAATGCCCAGTATTGATCCCGTGTCACTGGTGCAGAAAAAAAGGCGGCTATAGGCTCACAGTCCTCCAACAATGCCAATCCTGTACCCCATACCGGCAGGCCACTTACAAAAGCCGCCGTCCCGTCAATTGGATCAATTGACCAGTACCGGCTACCAGTTGCCGGTTCTTTTTTTAAATCCTCTTCCTCTGCAACTATGCCATCATCGGGGTAATGCTGATTCAGCCACTCGACTATCAGATGCTGTACCGCAAGATCAGCATCCGTAACATAGGTCATCGACTCCTTCCATCGGGGAGTAACACCCCCAAAGTAATCCATTGCTGTGGCAGCAGCCACATTCAACAAATTCATTACATCAGCCACACACACCATAATTCCCATTAAAACAGACCTACAGGTGTCGTCCAGTAATCTAGATGAGAGAAAAACTGGTCTACCAGAACAGGAGGACCACCTACCATCGGGAGTGGAGCCGGTCGACCGTCAAGAAGAACCGAAAGATCACACTCGCTCCCATCCAGGTAGCGCAGGACACCGCCGTTTGCACGCAACATCGCGTAGCCCGGAGCCAAGTCCCATATTTTGTCATGTCCGATCAAAACTATATCCGCACCACCTGTTGCTACCAGAGACAAGTGGATGGACGCCGTTCCTAAGCCAAAAACACGACCAGGATAAGATTCGGCAAGCGTATAATGCTGATGGGGCCGCGTATGTGTTAACAAAATCGTGTCGATATCCAACGAAGTACGCTCACTCAGTGACATGACCACATCACCCCGTAGTACAGACTTTCCGGTCGAATGAAAGTAGTCCCCTGTAGAGGGTACATGTATGAATCCTGCGACCGGCTGACCTTCTTCAATCAGTCCCAAAGCAATGGCCCAGTTCGACATCCCAGCCACAAACGAAACTGTGCCGTCAATTGGATCGATCGTCCAATAACGTGAACCCTGCTGTGGCATACGTAATACGTCGTCTTCCTCTGCTATGATACCATCCTGTGGATAGTGCTGCGTAATTGCTTTTATGAGATACTTCTGGATGGCTTCATCCGCAGCAGTAACTGGTGAACCATCACGCTTGATCTGGTGGGGTGATTGAAGGAACCATTCCATAGCATACTGGGCAGCAGTCTCCAGTAATGGGCGAGCAAATTTATTTAGTGAATCCATAATCGATAACTACTGTGATTTTGTTAGGTGGACGACAGCATATTTTTTCTGTATAAATGCCCTAAATTGGCGCACCTTACGCACCTGAACCGACCCAAAATGATTTGCTATGCCCTTACGCATTAATCTTTGCAGTGGTCCTAGGAATGTGTCTACCGCACTCATGTATGCGTTCGCCCAACGTCCTGATACGCACGTGGTAGACGAACCGCTCTATGCCCACTACCTACAAGTAACCGGTGCACAGCATCCTGGACGTAACGATATTTTGGCCTGCATGGATTCAAGTGGTTCGCGTGTAATTCAGCAGGTTCTACTCGGCCCGTGCAACCATCCCATACTTTTTGTCAAAAATATGGGACATCATCTTGTGGACCTTGACTGGGAATTCTTGAATAAAATGACGACAGTTATACTGATTCGGGATCCCGAGCAAATGCTTCCTTCCCTCATCAACCAAGTTCCGCAGCCTGCACTTGCCGACACAGCATTGGCCAGGCAGCGGGAAGTCTTCGACTATCTTAGAAAACGAGGACAAATGCCGTGTGTTCTTGATGCACGTGAGATATTGATGAACCCGGAAAAGGTTCTTCAACTCCTGTGCGACCGGCTTGGGATTGCCTTTGAACCTGCCATGCTGCACTGGAACAAAGGTTCTAGGCCCGAGGATGGAGTTTGGGCTCAACATTGGTATCACGTAGTCCATAAATCTACAGGCTTTGCACCATACGTGCATAAATCGGCTCCATTCCCAGCTTTTCTGCGTCCATTACTTAACGAATGCATTCCTCACTACGAATACCTATTCCAGTACGTTATTAAGGCCTGAAAATATGCACATTTCGTTACCCGACCATCGCAACGATACTATAGTAGTCTGGGTCAAGGATCGCCTGCTTCCCCGATCGGAAGCCAAGGTGTCCGTATTTGACAGTGTAGTCCAAGGCGGAGATGCCGTCTGGGAAGGCCTCCGCGTATATGACGGCCGAGTTTTTCAACTGGACGCACATCTGGACCGGCTCATGGACTCTGCACACGCAATGGGCTTCACAGATGTACCCACGCGTGAGTTTATCATGGATGCCCTGTTTGCCACACTGAAGTCCAATGGGATGCGTGATGACACGCACGTACGTTTGACCCTGACTCGTGGAGAAAAAACTACTTCCGGCATGGATCCGCGGCTTAACATGTACGGTCCGACACTGATTGTATTGGCCGAATGGAAGAAACCCGTCTATGCAAAAAGTGGGATCCGCCTCATTACTTCTTCCGTGCGACGCAATACTCCACAATGCTTGGACTCAAAGATTCACCACAACAACCTAGTCAATAACATACTGGCCAAGATTCAGGCTAACCTGGCAGGTGTAGATGATGCCGTGATGTTGGATATACACGGCTACCTTTCAGAAACCAACGCAACAAACGTGTTTCTCGTCAAGCATGGCCAGTTGCTTACGCCTCACGCAGACAGCTGCCTGCATGGTATCACACGGGCAAAAGTGCTGGTTCTGGCCAAAGAGCTTGGCATCATGACCATAGAGCGTAACCTCTCTACGACCGAAATGCATACTGCGGACGAGATATTTACTACGGGAACCATGGGCGAACTATCCCCTGTACTCGAAGTGGATGGACGTGTGATCGGCAGTGGAGCCCCTGGTCCTGTGACCCTGCAACTACGTGATATCTATTGGAAAAAAACCCAGTCCGAAGGCACACCACTGCCTTTCTGATCAAGGGATATCCAATACTTTGTGGGTCTGGACACTGAGTCTCCACTGCGGGTTCTGTAGACAGTAATTCAGCGCTGCCTTCGTGTTGTCTGCGAGTTCCGGGCCATCCATTGGCTGCAGAAAGAAGTGATCAAAGGCAAGCGTTTCAAACTGAATCGGCATGGCTCCGGGCTGTGGAAAGACAAGTTTCAACTCGTTCCCTTGGACAAGAACCAAAGGAGCGTCTGCCTTGGGGCTGACACAGATCCAGTCCAGTCCCGGGGGCGGAGCAAGCGTACCATTGGTTTCTATGGCAACCTCAAACCCACACGACTGGAGTGCCTGTACCAGATCTGCATCCAGTTGCAGTAGCGGCTCACCTCCCGTGCACACTACATAAGGTCTGGCACGTGGTGCTGTGCTCTTTGGCCACGCTATACACACAGCATTTGCCAGCTCTGCCGATGTGGCAAAACGCCCGCCCCCTTCTCCATCCATACCAACAAAATCAGTATCGCAAAACTTGCACACAGCGTTGGACCGATCCCGTTCGAGTCCACTCCACAGATTACAGCCGGCAAAGCGCAAAAACACTGCGGGACGCCCTGTCATGTGGCCCTCCCCCTGAAGCGTATAGTAAATCTCTTTTACTGCGTAAGCCATGCAATCCGATCTTCCAGTTCAGACGCATTGAGATCCCAGTCCAAAACGGCCAGAGTCAAACGGCTGGCGGTAACCTGCCGCCCACGTTCATCTATAATATCAATCCGCCAGACCTGGGTTTTTCGTCCCAGATGTACCGGCCGGGCTGTCCCTACAACTCGACCGGTACGGACCGCACGCAAATGATTAGCATTAACTTCAAGGCCAACGCAGTATTGCCTGCGTAAGTCCACGCATAGTGCTCCTGCAACACTCCCGATGGTTTCTGCCAGCACGACCGAAGCGCCTCCATGCAGCAACCCTATCGGTTGATTAGTACGATGATCCACCGGCATTGACGCGCTGAGATAATCAGGCCCGAGATCTGTGAACCTGATATCCAGGTGCTCGACCATAGTGCCTGCGCCACGTCGATTGAGTTGCTCTAATGTGGGTTCCTGCTTCCAGATTCTCTCCATTATTTCTGAGGTATTGATTGCTGTCAGGCTCCATCCGTTTCATTATCGTAACCGGTACCGACAGAAACCCCTTATACGCATTACGCCCAAAAATCTACCGCTAACCCAATCAAACCAGTTTCTTGCGCCAGTAACGTGCAAGACCATACCAGCTCTCGCGAGGTTGCCCCATGTAACCATAGGGTTCCTGGGCAGCAAGGTCTACCGAAGCACGCATGCGTGTCATTTCTGATTCATGAAATGCCGCCGCACGTGCGGCATCCGACTATCAATCGGGATAGGGAGGGGCCTCACGGCCCCCTCCCTCCCACACCACCGTGCATACGGGTCCGTACACGGCGGTTCAATGGATATTAGCGGTTCGGTTCTGGGGCTAACTGCACCAGTCCGAGTTGAGCGAAGAGCACGTTCGAAAGCGCATAGCAGAGTGCGGGCAATAAACTGAGTCGCCATGCACCCCGTCCACTGCCAGCCAACTTAACCGTCAACTCGTGGCGGACATTCAGCTTCCGCAGTGCGCGGTAACGACGGCGTCGGTGTTTCCACTGTTCCCATAGGTACGCCCTAAGACGACGACGAATCCAACCGTCCATACGACGAAGCACCGAGGGCGTCTCGCAATAGCCATAATAGCCACGCCAGCCTCGAAGGTAGCGCGAAAGTTCCACGATTAACCCCCGGAATCCTATACGCCACGTGTACGCCGCGTTAGCGCGCGCACACGCTCCTGGAAACGTTCCAGCGACTTCGGCGCGATCCGACGACGGGCCACCTTGCCCCGGGTAAAACAGAATCCCAGGAACGTCCGTGAACCTAGGTCGCCAACCGCACTCTTGGTCGCGTTCACCTTTAGCCGTAATCGTCGCATCAGAAATTGGGCCGCGCTTGCCATTACCCGCTCCCCTGCCCGACGCGAACGTACATATATGTTCACATCGTCCGCATAGCGTACAAAGCGATGGCCTCGCTTCTCCAACTCCTTGTCGAAAATATCCAGCATCAGGTTGGACAGCAGCGGGGATAGGGGGCCACCCTGCGGCGTACCCTGCACCCGCTAACTCACCAGTCCATCCCCCAGCATACCCGCCGTCAAAAACCCGCGGATTAGCCGAAGAAGACTCCGGTCCGTTACCCGACTCGCCACCAATCCCATCAGTACGTCACGGTTGACCCGATCGAAAAACTTTTCCAAATCAAGGTCCACCACCACGCTGTATCCCTCCCCCGCGTACTGCTGGGCGCGGGCGATGTATCCGTACGAGAAATGGGCACTCACCGCCCTATCTCCGGCCCCATGTGTCTGCCGCCAGACCCGAGAAGTCCCACCGTTTGAGATGGAGATTTGATCTGGATATGAGCATAATTGGACACCAGCCAATCCTGCATGGAGGGGATTGGGACCGCATAGATCCCTCCATGCCTGTGGAGTATACCCCTGTGCAATGTTTTCCGAAACAGCTTCTTTGCTTCATCGGGGCCGTACTCCTGTGCTAGGGATGCCATAATGTCCTCTTTATCCAGCCCCTCGCCTAATGGAACGTCCGCGATCAGTTTTGCTAGACTACGGCGCTGTTTTCTGCTAATACCATCCGCCCGTCGTTCGTAATACCTTGATCGAAAGACACGCCCGGCTTCCAGGACAGCATTCAATCCCTCTGTGGTCATGGCCTTTTTTTTTGCATCCAGTTGACGCCCCGCGGGTTCTACATAGGATAAGATATGCTGCGGCCACCCATGCGTTTCCTGAGCAATGGCATCAATCCATTCCTCGGGATCTCCTTTTGCCCCGCCGTCCTTTTTGAGCCAATCGTGGATGACCGCACGCTCAGACTCTTTGCTCAACGCTCCCAATTCCACAAAGCATTTCCCCGAAAACCTCGAAATCCCCAATGATTCAAAGGCATCTACTGTCGTTCCCAGCCCAGCCGCCATCAGGATGACGGGATAGTTTAAATTCCCGTTGTGAATTGCCTTGAGCACATTGGTTACAGTTCTAGTTTGGTCAGAAGGGGGCGCACTGGTTGTTCCCAGTGTTTGCGCTTCGTCCAAAGTGAGCAGCAATGGCTGCTTTCCTTTGCGAAGTATTTTTCCTATTGTTCTGCTAGTCAGTTCAACTGTAATTGCAGCACTCGCAACGTTTTTCGGGCCGAGTTGCAAAGATCCGCCAGTGATAGAAAATTTCCTCAAACCAAGAAAATCACGCAATGCCTCTGGATCCCAAAGGGCCGGCGGATCTATCTTCGCAGTCTTCCATCCCTGATCTTTGGCCATTTTTTCACATTCTTCAAGCAGGGCGGTCTTTCCCGCGCCGGGTGCCCCCTGAATCAGGAAGGTCGTACCAGACTTCGCCTGCACCGCACGTTCTGTAAGTTCATTGAAATTGCTTAAAATCTCTTTCCGACCATGAAAGTACTTGGCAGGTCCACGGTCAAACGCTGCCGTCAAGGGAGGGGGAGCAGAATGCCGGGATTTTCTCATGGAACTGAGATGACGGTAGAGTGATGGACAGTGGATGATGGCTGGTCCAGCACAGTATGAATTGTGTACACGCGCTGTTATGCAACAGACCACAGGATGCCGTGGTTCCAGATGCCAGATATGCAATCCCATCGCCCCAGTTTCCAGCAAACCAACGAAGCCGGAGATGCAGAAACGCTGCAATGGGACATTGATCTGATGGATGTGCAGTTTTTGCCACAATTAATTCCAGAATTCTCTGTTTTTGGACGCTGTCATTTGCTCTGAATTCCGTGTGATCGTATCTGAAGCACGCTAAAGGTGCTCAGAACCCATTTTATTCATCACGATTTGGATACAGGCTACAAAGCGTGAATTTGGTTGGGGGTGCGTCAGGATTTCCGGTGCAGGATGAAAAGTAAGCTATAGCCTTAGCGACCAAGCGTCAAATGTAGCATTGCGTCTGTTTTTCAGCTTGGTTTGGGGAAATGCCAAGGGTGCACGTACCGCAAGTGCAGTCCAATCCCATGCGATGTGTTGTGTTGTGTTGCTCTCCACCATTTCCGTGGGACACCTCAGATGGGGCTTCTACTAATTTAGTGAAACCCTCGTTTTTGAGACAGCATCTGGATATAGATCCAGTCCACCGAGATAGAAGTAAATTGCATTTGCTAACCGTTTGGTATTTCGAAATCCGCGGCAACGGACTTTGATCGTTTTGATTCGACTGTTAATGCTTTCTGCTGGCCCATTACTGGCTTTGAGAACGATTGCATTGAGAATTCCACAAAGGTGTTTTCTGACCGTCTTGGCAACTTTAACCATGGCTTCAAGCCGACAACATGAGGCCCAGGACAACCATTTTTCCCAAGCTTTGCGTGCCCAGGTTCGGCTCTTATAGTGCCACAATTTCTGGGACAGTTCTTTAATGGCCCAGGCACGGGCCGTTTTCAGCGAACTATTCTTTAACGCCTTGAATCGCTTCTTTTGGCGGACCGACATATTCTGTTTGTTGGTCAGCCAGTCATACTTGGTCCCGGTGAGATCATCGTTCCCCACTTTTCGTAATTCCCGGTGCTCCTGCTTACGAACATCGTTCACGGCCCCTCCAATCTTTTTCGCCACATGAAAACGATCAAATGAAATCTTGGATTCCGCATCTGGAACATGTTTTTTCGTGGACTTGATATAGGCAGGCCACATATCCATGCTCACACTTTCAATCGCTTCCAGTTGCTCAGCAGAACAGCCTTCATAATAGGCATCCAGACTCGCATGGGTGCGTTTTTCCTTGACAAACAGCACCGTACCCGTTTGAGAATCTGAAACCACGGTGATATACTTATGGCCTTTTTTATACGAGGTCTCATCCACACAGATATGGGCAGCCGGTTGCTCCTTTCTGCGATCAAGCCCCCGTGCCACTGCGCGGTCCATAATCCCTGCAACCGCAGGCCAACTCATCTGCAGGAGCCGACATACTGACGAGATCGTTGACTCCCGAAGCAGATCAATGACCAGCGCCTCAAATTCATAGGTCATGCGTGCACTCCGATCCGCCCAAAGGGGCGAAATCGTCACCACGCCGTGCGCTGCACACTTTAAACGAGGTAACTGCGTCGTTACGATTGTACGATATTTTCCGGTATCCAGATGACGCTAACTCCGAGTCCGACGATCATACACCGGACTCGCTTGATCACATTTTGGACATCGAAGCTTGGATTCATCCGTACAGATCACATGGATATGGGCCTCCTCGGCATCATGATCCGCGGTTACCTCCGAAATTGACCAAGGCGACGAAATGCCATAAACCTTGTTTATTCCTTTAATCTTTACCCCCATTACGATTCGAATTGTCGAAAAAATAAAGATGAAGCCTTTGAGCAGAATGACGCGATAAATCGTCTAAAACCTTAACCCGGAATTGGATAAAATCAGGACTAGTTCACTATATTTATTGAAGCCCCAAAACAAACGACCGAACTCGAATACATTAAAAGACCCAGTAAAATCAACGAAATAGCGGACGAAATGCCCAATTCAGACGCTATGATGAGCAGGGATTGAGCTGGGATAGCTCGGCGGCAGCACCAGAACAGGATATGATGCTATAGTATTGGAATACTGTTCGCAAGTTCACGTAAAATATAAATATAGATGCAAAAAGGCCATTTTCAGGCCTTATTCATAGGATTTTATGTGAAAACGCGCGTGCTAAAACTCCCCGGGAATTCAGGCTAACGTGGGTTGCTGCTTCCAGATTCTCTCCATTATTTCTGAGATATTGATTGCTGTCAGGCTCCATCTATTTCATTATCGTAACCGACCGACAGAAACCCCTTATACGCATTACGCCCAAAAATCTACCGCTAACTCAATCAAACCAGTTTCTTGCGCCAGTAACGTGCAAGACCATACCAGCTCTCGCGAGGTTGCCCCATGTAACCATAGGGTTCTTGGGCAGCAAGGTCTACCGAACCACGCATTCGTGTCATTTCTGATTCATGAAATGCCGCCGCACGTGCGGCATCCGATTCGTAATCATCGTTTAGTGAACATCTTACCGCATCACTCCAAGCGCGCAGCCGCTCACGCATCCGATGCAAATGCTCCTTCACATCTTGAATCAGCCCAAAGTGGGTCAGGAAAAGCCGCTTGGGATTCTCTGCCTCCAGCTTTGAAAGGGTCTCTTCCCATGCTACCAGATCTATGTCTGGTGGTGGGGCCACCGGGATAATGTAATCAGCTCCCTCAATTCGCATCCCGGCCGCATCACCGGCGAATACCACGCCTGCTGCATTATCAAACCAGGCGACATGATGAGAGGCATGTCCGGGTGTATAGCACGCCCGTAGCGTTCGTTCGCCTGTTTGCAGACTCATACCGTCCGCTATGGCATGAACCTGGTTGCCTGGGACCGGCAGAATTGCTCCCCACAACCGACCCATTCGCTCTTTATATATCCGGGTCGCACTTCGGATCAACCGTTCAGGGTTGATCAAATGCCGTGCTCCAATCGGATGCACATGAATCGTTACCTCGGGCAGGATTGCCGCTAACTGCCCAACGCAACCCGCATGATCCAGGTGAATATGCGTCAACACCACATCGTTAACTGCCTGCAATCCGCCTAATGGGATCAATGCATGCTCAAGTGTCTTTAGCGTGCTTGTCGGACCAGGATCAACAAGCGTCAGTCCGGAGCCTGTTTCAAGTACTGCACAGGCAATAAGGCGGGCGCACCCACGAAATCGTACATCTGCCTGCCATGTCGGAAGTTCGACGTTCAGAGATTTCACTGATCTGAAGCTTTATCTCGTCTTATCACATTCTCCGTCCACTACAAAACAGGGGGGCTTCCCAAATCTTTGTCGGTCAGAATGGGCAGGTCCTCCTGAACTGACGGCATGAGCGGGCGTTCTCGCTGCCATGCCTCGTCCAGCTGCACAGATACATCATTGTGATGGATTAATACCGGACCATTGTAGCGGGCCTTCATTGAACCATTCTCAAGACGAAGCACGCCGCGTGGACACACGGTCGCACACATACCACATCCCACACATGAGGCCCTCACAATATTCTGTCCCCGTTGCGCATACCATCGCACATCAATACCCATTTCGCAGTAGGTCGAGCAATTACCACACGAGATACACTGTCCGCCATTGGTCGTTATCCTGAACCTAGAAAGATATTTTTGCAACAATCCCAAAATTGCAGCCATTGGACAACCAAAACGACACCACACACGGGAACCCATAATCGGGTAAAACCCGACGCCAATGACACCTGCAAAAATCAACCCAATAAAGAAACCATACAGTCTCGAAAATTCTTGGGACAGTCCACCTAATATGCCCCCCCCCGTCCAACTATTAATCCAGAGCGTAAGGGTTGTAACTACAACAAACACCAGCACGCTGTGAACCATCCACCGCTCCACTTTCCAAGCCTTTGTAGACTTATCTGAGAGGTGGCGGAAAGGGTCCCCTGCGGTCTCTGCCAGTCCACCACAACCACAGACCCAAGAGCAATACCACCGCTTACCATAGAAATACGTCAGGACCGGAGTGGCGACAAAGGTCATTACTGCCGTCCAGAACAACAGAAAAATGCCCAGCCCAGGCCCCTGTGTTAAGGAGCTGAATGTGGACGGCCACAAATAGTCATACTTGAGCGGCCAGAAGTAGCTGAAATAAAACTCAGGCTCGTTCAGGAGCAGTAATAGACTCGGTATAATAAAAGCCAGACCCAACTGAAAGAACATCACTGAGATTGTCCTGAGTATCTGATACCTGTTGTCCCGGTACTTGATGAGCATACGAGCTCCCATGATCAGGATCGCAAGCGTGTAGAACAATCCATATAAAAACCACTGATCTGCAGGTCTGCCACGGAGTGCTATACTCAGTGCGTCCGTACCACGCACAAGCTGTTCAAGGTTTGACGGAGCCCAGTAGAGGATGATATAGAAACCGGTGAACACGATTCCCATGATCCATCCGGCCATTCCCCGGGCTGTCGCCCCAGAAAACCATACACCATTATTGTTTACTCCGGGCGGCTGTTGCAGCAAATCTGCAAAGAGCAGACCGCTACCGAGCAAAAAACCGGAAATCCCAACCCCCATCGTGAGGGCAGGGTTAAGTGCACCATTCCCGACGAGCATTACCAGAAGAGCCAATACCCCCACTCCAATCAATGCTAAGCCTGCTTTCTGGCGCGCAGAATATCTGGATCCTGGGGTTGTAAGCTGCAAACTTGCGTGATATTCCATGGCACTTGTTCAGTTTGAGCTGACGGCAGCTTGGTGATAAATTTTTCTGGATTGAAATTCGGAATCAAACCGGACTTTCGCAAGGGATTTAAGAACCTGCTCCACGGGGGTACCCCCGCGAATCCACGCTTCGCATTGATCCTGCCTGATACGCAAACCCATGGTGTTGAACCCCAGCACCCGACCTGTCTTGCGGTCGCTATTGACACGCAAAAGCGTACGCCCTTGCCGAAACAGCTGCGACCGGATGTGTGGCCCGGGTTGGGCGGGCACCTCTCCGTAAGTCTGATATTCTATAGTGAAAAATTTTGCCGAATTAAAAAAGACTCCACGCCGGTAAGGCGTCCTATGCCCACACAGTGTATACGCGACGGTCTTTCCATGAGCACGGCCGGTGTACCAAAGTTGCTCAACCCTTCGGCTACCAATATCATCTGCATTGAATTCAGCGCAATCACCGGCAGCATAGACATCCTGTACATTCGTCTCAAAGAACTCATTGACCAGAATACCCTTATTGGTGTTGATACCCGAAGCCCGAGCTATGTCAATGTTCGGATGCACGCCCGCCGTCAGACCGACAAACTGACAATCAATACGTCCACCAAGGTTGGTTTCAACAGCAGAAGCGCGATCCTGGCCGATAATTGACTTGAGCTCTGTCCCCAGTCTCAAATCAATTCCATGTGCTACAATCTCGTCATTAATCAGCGCAGACTCTTCCTCCGGGAGCAAGTAATCCATATAACTTTTCTCCCGCACAAGAAAGGTCACCGGAATATGTCGGGCATGAAGCATCTCGGCCATCTCTATGCCGATAAGTCCTCCTCCAACCACGACGCCACGACTGATGCCACGCGTATTGCGTTCCATTAAGGCAAGGTCCTGCATCCCGTAGAGGCCCTGTACGCCTGGCAGGTCCTGACCAGGCCAGCCAAATTGATTGGACTTCGATCCGGTGGCCAATAGAAGCGCATCGTAGGCGATGTCTACACCATCAGCAATCCGAACGATCTTATTCTGTGTGTCAATCTGAGTAGCATACCCGCGAACAAGATCTATTTTGTTGTGTGCCCAGAAGTGATCTTCGTACGGTTTAGTCTCTCGGTACCGCATGTGCCCCATATATATGTACATCAGAGCAGTTCGAGCGTAAAAGTGATCGGTCTCACTGGAAACCACTGTAATGCGATTGGTACTTAACTTGCGTACGAATCGCGCCGCAGTAATGCCCGCAACTCCATTGCCGATAATGACTATATGTTGGGCCATGATTTTGAATGGTCAAAGCGAAAGTTACGCCAATCTCGTTAAAGGTTGGAGCGTTCCAGTATTTATGGATCAATGGAGCAGATGATCTATGGCATCACCGGAAATACGGCCAAAGATGAACTTTGGCCTCTGGTCCAACAGTTGAAAAACTGGATGGATAAAAAGAATATTGCCTATCAATTACACACTTCTATTGTAGATGGCCTACTGAAGCGCGCCATGATCTCGGCTGAAAATGCGGAAAAAATTTCTGCGAGTAAGCTGACGCAAACGAGCGATATAATCTTGTCAATCGGAGGAGATGGAACACTGATGCACACGGCCTTTGAGGTTGGGACGTCAGACATACCCATTCTCGGGATAAACATTGGATACCTCGGATTTCTGGCTGATGTTGAAGCCAGTAAGATCGAACACGCTGTACGACTCCTGGAGGACGGACGATATACAATCGAAGAGCGAATGGTCCTGGCCTTGTCCGGCCCCCACACAGGTCTGGCGCTCAATGACATCGTAATCACGCGAAAGCCTGCGAGTGGGCTTTCGGCTATAGATATCCAGGTCGACGCTACCCGGCTGAACCGTTATTGGGGTGACGGATTGATCATCGCCACTCCAACCGGATCAACGGCCTACTCGCTGGCGGTTGGCGGACCTATAGTGATGCCTGGCAGTAACGTGGTGATTGTCAGTCCTGTAGCCCCGCACAGCCTGACTGTACGTCCAATCGTGTTGCCTGCACAAGCAGTACTGACCATCCAGTTGGCCGCGGTTTCTTCGGACTGCACCATTGCACTGGATGGGCGGACGCACACGATTGCCGGAAAGAAAACCCCCTATACCGTACGTCGAGCAAATCATTCAATCCGGCTGGTCAGGTTCGAGGACATGCATTATTTCAGTACATTGCGATCGAAACTTTCCTGGGGGATGGGACCACAGACGCTCATATGAGAAGAATCGCCTTAGTCTGTGCATTAGTTGCAGCCGGATGTGCCGGCACTCGCACCTCAGTCGTAGATCCGGTCAATCCCTCGAACTTCTACGAGTCTGAAACAGTCCTCGACAGCATCTGGGCACATCCTATCCCGACCTCCATCAAGGCACAAGGTCAGCTTTCCATGGATACGCCGATCCACTCTGGAACGGTGGTGGCTGATATTTCGCACAGGCGCGGAGATTCTCTTCTAATGGCCTTCACTGTTCGCGGTCTTGGTATCAAGGTCGGACAGGCCCTGATAACTCAGGACAGCATCTTTTTCTATGACCGCCTTAAACAATCACTCCACACTGCAGGTAGTAACCATCCTGCCTTACCAGCGATATTTACTGTTCAGGACGCAATCGAGAAGTTACTTGGCCTGGTACGCCCCACACATCAACCACACATGCAGTTGGAGCAAAGACAGGATCGTCTCGTACTCACGGACACGCTTCAAAACAGAAGCTACACCGTCGATCCCAGTCTTTGGCGCATTATTCATGTGGAGCAGCGGGATTCGACTGACACGCTTACCGAATCATTGCACTTCAGCGAATTTTTCACCGTTGGGGAGACACAATTTCCACGGCGGGTGATCTATCGTGGTCCGGCTTCGGACATAAACGCCATTCTGCATTATCGTTCGATCCAGATTAACGAACCAATCGTTTCAATGGCATTGGACCTTCCCGACAAGGTAAGCCGTATTTCGCTCCCTGAACGATAATCGGTGCGCGACTTGTATCTTAAACCATTCTTCCAACCCTAAAAACCCACAATATTCATCTCAATTTAGCAGTACGGTATAGATAAACCTATTCGAAACCTTTTCCTTTTACATTGGTTCCATTAATTGGGCGGTTGATGGCGTTTTTCGTGGATTTTGACCGAATAAAACCGTGTTTTCGTCCTGAATCAAGTCTCCCGACCTGTTTAAAAATTATCCAC
>MKWU01001180.1_pt1 | contig 46860 bp, 23 predicted proteins | sample 809101 | NCBI WGS metagenome assembly MKWU01 (sample SAMN05860141, study PRJNA318959) | sponge metagenome | host: Aplysina aerophoba | place: Slovenia: Piran, Adriatic Sea, Gulf of Piran | collected 2013-05-07 | reverse complement strand
TCTTCGGTCCTGGTCCCGCGTCGGTCGCTGCGGAATTCGAGTGGCAGGGGATGATGCCGGAATACTTCCCGCTCGCGTACGACGATTTTATTCTCGACGTCACCACCAGCCATCCGCAGATGATGGAACTCTTCGGTCAGCTCCTCGGCGAGCGCTTCCTGCTCGACCACTGCTTGATGCTCAACCGGCCGGCGGGATCGAGGGGGCGGCGCTGGCACGCGCATCCGTATCGCCAAGGGCAGTACGAGATCGAAAGTGAAATCGGCGACGGCCACGCACTAACTACTCAATTTCTACAGCAGCAATGCGTCCGCACCTTGTGCTATCCCGAAGGAATGGGGATCGGCGATGGGGGTGGTGAGTTGGCCGTTATCCCCGGTTCCCACCTCTACCGCATTCCCTATCGGTGGAATTCTACGCGGCCCGAATACGACGACGCAATGCAGACCAACTGGATAGCGGGCAAAATCCACGCCTTTACCGGCGAACCACTGCGGATTGAGCGCTTGTCGCTGCCGCCCGGCAGCATGGTCTCCTTCGTCCACCACATGCCGCATCACGTCGGCCACCGCGACTTGGACGTGCCCACGCGCTGGGGTCTGTTGATGGCCTACCGGACGCCCGACCCCAAAGCTAGCCCGGCCAAGTGGAACGAAGGGACGCCCACCCACTGGGCTGAACGCGTGGAGACGGAGGACAGGCTTACTCCTGCAATGTGCCGGATATTTGAGGGTGATCGTTCTTTGGCTTAGGGAGACGAACGCAACCTGAAGCTGTCGGGAAATTCCGGGTGCACCCGACGTGCGCTCGCGAAGAGGCGCTGGATGCCAACATTCAGGCGTAGATTGCTAGGAGTGCTAAAACACCCGCACTACCGTCCCGCGCTCCGCCGCCAGCCGTTCTTCGACCGCCTCCTTGGTCATCGGATTCTCCGGCCACTCCTCGGGCGCTACGTGCGACAGCCGCAGCAACAGTCGTGCTAGCTGTCCGACGTATTCTTTTAACTCCCGCACGTTGAGCTTGTCGGCAGTGTCGGCTGGCTCGTGGTGATAGTTGGAATCGGCGTGTCGGCCGCTAAAGCGCCAGCGCCACAAATGCGCCGCGTCAATGCCTTCGCGCAAAAAGGGAAAGTGGTCTGAAGTTGCGTCGAGTTGGGACATGACGTGGCACTTTAGCCCGTCGCCCATCGCATTGAACTGGGCCTGCACCAAGTCGCGCAAATGCCCAAACGCCAGCACTACCCCCTTGATCGACCCGGTCGATAGCTCGTCGAGATTGATCGCCAGCCGCGGCTTTGCAACGCAATGTTGCCGCACGTACTCAATCGATCCCTGAAAGATCTGCTCCTCGGCGCTGTACGTCGCAAAGCACAGGCTCATCCCCGGCTCGACTCCGAGTGCCGATTTTAGTCCGGCCAATACCCGTGCTGTTTCCAGCACCGCAATGGTGCCCGAGGCATTGTCGTTGCCTCCCGGGGTGCCGTACACCGTGTCGTGGTGCCCGCCTAACATCAGCCGCTCCCTAGGCCACCGCGCTCCGGGAATCGAAGCGACCACATTGTGCGCCGATGCTTGGTAAAACCGGCTTTCAACGGCTAGCTTGAGCCGCTTGCTCTCGCTGGCCCATTTCTGCAACAGTGCCCCGTGTTCTCGCGAGGTCGTCACCGCCGGAATGGGCAACTCGGCGGTTTCCGGCTCGCGCCAATCTCCGCCGTTGTGGTATTCCACCCGCCGTCCGTCCTTTGGATCAATCGCCACCACCGCCACCGCGCCAGCGTCGCATAGTGCTGCGAGCCGCACATTGGGCGGAGAGGGCGCGGTAAAAGGCTCCAGCGCTAGGTGCATGACGGCGATGCTTCCTTTGAGCTGGCCGCTTACCCGGTCGATTTCGTGCGCCGTGCCATATCCTGCATTGACGATTGGGGCTTCGAGGTCACACGGTGGACAGCGATTATAGGGCAAAAGATCAATCTCCATATCTCCCACCGTTGCCTCCGCCCGTTTGTATTCCCAAGTATCCAGTGCAAACTCCTCCAGCGCCGCATCGGCCAGTCCCGCCTGGGCAAATTGCTCTCGCAGGTACTCCACTGCTTGGTGCTCTCCCTCCGAAGAAGCCCAGCGCGGCCCGATCTGCTCGCACAACATCTCCACGTGTGCGCCGATCTGCGAGCCGGTCCAAGCCTCGCCAAAAATCCAGCGGTCGATTTCTCGCCAATTCAGTTCCATCGCGTTCCTTTCTCGAAGTTGTAAAGTCCTCTATGCGTCCTCATAGGATAGCAAATGTTGTTTCTCGACCAAAGGGGCGTTAGATTTGCCCAATATGGACCCTTAAAACTCGGATTTTCCACGGTTTTGAAAGGTGCCGCCGATGAATATCCGCACGAAACTCTTCTCGCGCTTTGTGGTGATCAGCGCCGTGCTTTGGTCGAATGGGGCCGAGGATTTGCTGGCTCAAGCAGGACATCGGATCGACCGCAGTGCAAACCAAGTCGTCGTCGGACCCGATCACTGGGACCACTGGGAATTTGCGCCCGGTACTATCCAGATTTCCCCGCTCGGAGAGGTGCAGCCCAATCGCGTCCGCAAAAACACCAACGCCGCGCTGGATATCGTCGATTTTCTGCGCTATAACCCTCCAGATTACCTCTCCAAGAAAGAGCCTGAAGACATCGTCCTCCTCGACGCCATTCAGGGTGGCTCCAACCGCAGAGGAGTCGCCGCCGCCCTAGATGGCGACTTGACTACGTACTGGGAGCCCGATCCGGTCGATGAGAATGTAGATCTGTCGTCGCAGTGGTGGTTTACCGTGGATTTGGGCCGCGTTGTCTTCATCAACAAAATCGCGCTAAAATTCGTCGAGGAAGGAATGGGCGATCCCTTTCTTTTATTTGATGTACTGGTGTCGGACGGGCAGAAGCCAGTACAGGCAATCGGCGGATCGAGTATTGAGTTTTTTCCGGTGCTACAGACGTTAAAGCCCAACAAAAGCCAGCGAACCTTTGAGGTCGAACTCGACCCAGTAGGACTTGACCAGCGCCGGGCTGTGGGACGCTTTGTCCAAGTGGTGGTGCAGGCCAGCGATTTTGGCCGCGGCCGCGAAGTATCCCCAGAGGAGTACGATCAGCTATCCTCCGCAGACCGGGGGATCGTCGAATATAGCAAGCGCCAAGTCGACGGGCGGGAGATCGTGGTCAAACAGGAAGTGTACGAGGCCCTCGATCCGCAACGGCAGGGGGCGATACGCTACTTCCGGCGCGAGCGACCCCGGTTGGCCGAACTCGAAGTCTGGACCCAAGGCGACGACTTGGCCAGTGGGGCCTTGCGGCGCAATGGCTCCATTTCTACCACAGTGCCCGGCAGCATCAATCCCCAATTGATGATCGACGGCGATGTGACCAGCGTAGAGGGGCTGGGCCTATTCAACATCGAGAATCGGTTAGAGGACGAGTTGTTCATTGACTTGGGTTCGTTCTTCTGGATCCATAGCCACAGGATGAGTTTCGTAGAGTACGCCCCTGGGAACTATCGGTTGGAATTTTCGGACGGTTCGCGGGAGGTGGACGGGGGACTCAAATGGAACACTGCCGTGCGGCGCGAGCAAGTAAAGCGGAGCGTCGCAGGGGCCCTCACCGTCGATGGCAATGACTTCGACCCGATAAAGGGGCGCTTTTTTCGCTTAGTGTTTGAAGTAGAACACGTGCGCCTGCCCAACCGAAGCGCTACTAGGTTGAGCGAGATACAACTTTTTGGCGAGGGGTTTCTGCCAGAGGTGCAGCTCGAGTCGGACCTGATCCGGTTGGGGGGCAGCCGCAACTTGGTCTCCCTCGAGTGGGATGCGCACACGCCGCCCGGCACCGAGGTACAGCTTCAAACCCGCACCGGCGACACCTTGGGCGAGATCGTGCACTACTTCAAAAAGGATGGGACCGAAATCTCCGAAGCGGCCTACAACAAGCTATTGAGCATTTTTCGCGGCGACACTGTGTCCGAGGAAGTCGCCGGTGCAGACTGGGAGCCGTGGAGTGTGCCCTACGACGAGCCGACAGGCAGTCCCATCACTTCGCCGTCGCCGAGGGAGTTTCTCAAGGTGCGGGCGACGTTGCGCTCGGCCGCACCGGATGTGGCAGCGAGTTTGTCAGGGCTGCGGCTGAACTTTGCCGAGCCGGTGGCGCGGCGGCTCTTGGGCGAGGTAGTGCCCAGCCAGGTGGATCGGTTGGGAGCCGAGGTGCCTTTTTCGGTGTATGTGCGCCCCGAGTTTGGCGCAGGGGATGGGGGGTTCAACGAGTTGTTGCTGGAAGCACCGGCGGGCATGGAACTGACGTATGAGGGGTTGTTGGGAAGCGCGGATGGAGAGGATTTTTCACCACTGGCGGCAGAGGTGCTGGCCGCGGCGGCGGACCGGGTGCATTTGTCCTTTGCCCCGATGGAGCCGGGGAGCGAAGTAGCGGTGTTGCGGATAGACTTTGCGGGGCGGCTGTTTTCTCGCGGTGGGCCGCTAAAGGTGCAACTGCGTCAAGGAGAAGATGGGGAGGGGATCTGGCAGCGCGTCGATCCAGGGGAAGCTGTGGAGATGGTCGGCAGCAATCGCTTATTGGTGGTGGGGCAGCCGCAGCGTCGCTCGATTTTTGCGGATTTGGTAATCGAGCCAGCGGTATTGACGCCGAATGGGGATGGGGTCAACGACGAGGTGGCGTTGCGCTTTTCAGTGGTGTTGGTGGAAGGCAGGCAGCGGGTTGAGGCGACTATCTACGATTTGCAGGGACGCTTGGTGCGCCAGCTAGCCGAGCAGCGAGATTTTGCCTCGGGGATTTACGAAATGGGATGGGACGGAAGGGACGAACAGGGGACGCTCGTGCCGCCGGGTTTGTACATAATGTATCTGCGGCTGGATGCCAATACGTCAGGCGCTGAACTGCGTCAGGAGAAATTGGTGCGCACGCTAGCCGTGGCTTATTAGTTTTTGTCTCGTTCTAAAAGCTGCTGACCACGCGCTCGATGCTTGCGACTCTCTGCGAGCAGGCCGAGCGCTTCGCAGGCATCGCCCAAGTAGAGGTGTCCGCGGCCATCTTCAGGCTCTAACTCGACAAAGCGCTGGTAGGCGGTCCGGGCCGCAGCAAAGTCTCCGAGCTGGGCATGGGCTACCCCTAGGTTGAAGTGGGCCCTGGCGTATTGGGGGGCGAGGGCCGTGGCTTGGGCAAAAAATCGCGTGGCTTCTTTGAACTGGCGCTTCTGGGCAGCAATCAAACCGAGCGAATAGGCAGGCTCGACGAGGGAGGAATCGAGTTGGCCCGCTTGGGCAAAGGTTTGGGCCGCCCTTTCGAGGGATCCCGACTGATAGAGAGCATTGCCTAGATGCACGTACAAAACGGGGTTTTCTGGATCTAGCTCAATGGCCCGCTGGAAATACTGAGCCGCCAGCTTGTGCCGGCCTTGCTCGGCGAGGAGGAGGCCGAGGCCGATATGGGCGTCTTTGTGATCGGGTTTGATTTCGACTGCGCGCCGAAACTCTAACAAAGCTTGGTCGGTTGCGCCGACCATTTGGTGCTTCAAACCCATATTGTAGTGATCTCGCGCCGAGCCGATGGGGAGCGACTTATGAGTCGGCGGGGAGATTTCGGAGTGCAGACCCTGGTGCTGTTGGCGCAGGCTTTCGGAACGGGCCATTTCCCGCTTGCCCTCTTCGCGGCGACCCAAGCGGAGATAGACATTGCCGAGATTGAGGCGGAGCTTGGGTGAGTCGGGGTTGAGTTCGGTGGCCTTGAGTAGCGCCTGCAAAGCCGCCTCATTATCGCCCATATCGCGCTGAGCCAATCCCAAGAGAAAGTGTGCTTCGGCATCCTGCGGATCGAAACGCACCGCTTTTTTGAAGGCTCCAGCCGCCTCGGGCGGAAACCCCTTTTCCCGCTGGATTTTGCCCAATTTCTTGTAGGCCGGTGCCAAGGTAGAATCCGCCTCCAAGGCCGCGGTGTACGCTGCTTGGGCTTGATCTACTTCTTTGCGATAGCCGTGCAATAAGCCCAAGTTGTAGTACGCCGTTGCTCGGTGGGAATCGAGCGTGGTCGCTTGCTCAAAGGCGGCCCGTGCTGCTTCGACATCGCGCTGCTGGTTTTGGCTATACGCTCTGGAGGTGTAGCGGGCTGTGTGGATGATGCCGAGGACTTCGTATAACTCGGAGCGCGTCTGGTCTTTTTTGGGGGCTAGTTCAATCGCGTGTTCGATCGCGCGCAGGGCTTGAGGGAATTTGCTCAGTGCTAGGTAGGAGCGAGCGAGATAGTGGTGGACTTCGTAATCGTTGGCGCGTGAGGCCAATGCCTTGTGAAAGGAGACGATGGCTTCGCTGTAGCGCTCCTGAGCAAAGGCGTACATCCCGGCACTGACCAAGGGATCGCGCTCCTTGGGGCTACAGGCGCAGGTGAGGAGACAAAAGGCGGCCCCGAGCCAAGCCAAGACCTTTTTGCAGGGCAGGTGAAAGCAGGCCATTGAGCGCCCATTTTTTAGGTGCATTTGCACGAGGGTTCCGGTTTGTCGATGCGGTTAGATTGCCGGCCAAAGTAACCAAGCAATTAGTATATGAGAAGATACGCAGTATTGTCCATCTTATGCGCTTGTGTCGCCGCGGCAGAGGCACAGGTGCGCTACCGGGAAGTCGCCCAAGAAGCCGGGGTTGACTTCCAGCACTACAACGGTGCCCAAGGCGAATACTACTATGTCGAGACCTTTGGCGCAGGCGCGGCATTCTTTGACGCCGATGGAGACGGCTGGCCATCGAGCGCGATCGGGCGTTGCAAGCGTTGGGAGGACTGCGGCGGCTGGAGGACATGGGCGACTTTTTGCGGATCAAGAGAAATAGAGCCTTGGTCGAGCTAGCGGGCCTAGAACAACTCGAGCGCGTCGCTGGGAATGTATTGGTAATCGGCAACGCCCGTCTGGAGCGCTTGACGGGCTTGGGTAGCTTGAGTCAGATCGGGGGTAGTCTGAGAGTCGAGCAGAACGATGCGCTGGTATCTTTGGCGGGCTTGGCAACGCTGGAAAGAGTAGGCGGTCGGCTGGCGATTCGAGCCAATAGAAATCTGCCGAGTAGCGCGGCTCAGGCCCTAGCGGAGCGTTTGATCGCCGGTGGGTTTGCGAGCGAGGTTCGGATTGAAGCCAACCAACCATAGCTGCTATACGTTGCCGGATTTTGGTTGCTGTGTCTTTTCGTATTTCATACAGTTATTTGCCTTAGCCCAGAGAAGTTAAGTCAGACAGATATGCCAACTATGCTATCATCTCAGGCAGGTCGAAGGGACCACAGGCGACGGCGGATCGCGCTTAGGACACTTATTCTGTCCGTAGCTCTCGGAGCATTGAGTGCCCAGTCGCCAGTTGGTGCCGAAATGGAGGTAGTCCAACTGGGGGGCGAGGGTGGGCTGTCTTGGGAGAGTGGCGGCGGGGAGATTCCGGCCCTAGTAATTCTCGACCCGGCGACTGTCGATCAATCCAATGCACCCGGCGGAGTCATCGACTTTGCTCCCTTCGAGCGCGAGAATTGGATCTTTCCGCAGCAGGCCGATACGACGGACAACATATTGATCGGCGTCAACTCTAAGGAGCGCGGTGGCAGCGTCATCACGCCCATCCCCTCCTTCCGCTTTCTCGAAGCCGACTTTCCGCAGATGTTCGACGACGACGGAAATACCGCCTTAGCGCTGAAATCCTCGGGCACCGGGGGCACCGGGGCCTTTGGGCTACTCATCGAATTCGACTTGGGGGCCATCTTTGGCGTCAATCGGTTCAAGTTTTTTCCGCGCAATGCCGATCCGGCCTTTCCGGCTCCTGATTTCCAATCCCAAGACGACTTTTTGAAGGGCTACGAAATTTTCGTCAATGACGGCCAACCCGAATCGCGCCGCGAGGGCAGTCTGATTTGGGAGACTGTTGCCTTTGAGGGGCAAAACCAAGAAGCGGTGGTGGATGTGCGAATTCCCACCCGCTTCGTGCGCTTTTTGCGGCTCAAATCCCTGACGGCCGCGGACTTTGAGATCGCCGAGTTCCAAGTGTTCAGCGAGGGCTTTGTGCCGCAGGCCGTGTACATTTCCAATGTGTTCGACTTTGGCGATCAGGCGCTCTTGGGCCGTTTTCGCTGGGTTGAAGAGCAGGTGGGCGATCCAACCCGCTCTAGGGTGCAGGTCCGCACCCGCACCGGGGACGACCCCCAGCCGGTCGAATTTACCCGGATCGGCAAGCAATCCTCTGGCCGACTCGAACAGCGGGGCGATACCGTTTTCGACATCCCCATCGACGCACCTTGGAAGAGAGCCGAAGATGTAGAAGACAGCGACCTCGAGAGCCTGATCGCCAACCTCCTCGACAACGAAGATATGGACGGGCGCGAGGCGCTTTTGACCTTTGGCCAGTTGCCTTTTGCACAGCGGTCCCAGATTACTCTCGACGAGGCGGGCTACAACAAGTTAGCGAGCAACCAAAAATCGGTGATTCGCGAAGACCTCACCAATTGGAGCCCTTGGTCTCCTCCCTATTCGCCCGAGGGTATTGTCGCCCCAGACCAACTTCAGGAGCAAGGAGCGGGGACGCTGATCGTATCGCCTAGTCCGCGGCGCTATTTTCAAGTTATGATCGAATTCTTCAACGCCGATGTCGATGCGGCTACTGGCATCGGCGGGGTGGCTTGGGATGTTTTCCGGCCCGTCTTCGCCGATTCCCTCATCGCCGAGATTTTGCCCCGCACCGCCATTTTAGGCCAAACCACCCGCTTCACGTATGGCGTACTGGTCAAATCCACTCCCCAGAATGCGGGCTTCGACCGCTTTGAAATCAGCACCCCGCTGCGCACTGAATCGATTGGCCTAGTGGAAATACGCCGGCCCGACGGCACGGCAGAAACGGCGGATTTTTCCGGCTTGTCCCTCGCGACGCTCCCGGTCGAGCAAAATGGCTTTAGCGTGGTGGCTGTGCGCGACGACGGCTTTGTCATGGCCTTTCCGCGGATTGAGGATAATGGGGTACTCTTGACCTTAGAATTTGAGAATACGGTCCTGCGCCTGGGGACTCGCTTTGCCGGCCGGGCGCTCAACGCCGCCAACGAGGTGCTAGGTCAAGTAGTGTTGGCCGGTAATGCAGCGGATTTGAGCCGGGAGGGCTTGGATGATCCCGACCGCAAAGCCGTGGGCACTCTCGATCCAGAAAACCTCTTTGTCAACGTGCCGATCACCGACGAACTGCTAGTGAACGTGGCGGCTGTTCCCAGCGTTTTTACCCCCAATGGCGACGGGGTCAACGAGCGGACGGCCATTACCTACGATATCACCAATATAGCCCACCCGACCCGAGTGCGGCTCGGGATCTACGATTTGAGTGGCCGGCTGATCCGCAACCTCTACGAGGGCTTGGATATGAGCGGTCGATTCCCCCGTTTTTGGGACGGGCGCGACGATGAGGACAACGCGGTCCCGCCGGGCCACTATATCTTTTCTGTTGCTTTGGATGCGGGGACTGGAGAGGAAAAGCGAGTGGGGGTTGTTGGGGTAGGGTATTGATACTGGGCGAGGAGAATTCCTCGCGATGAATTTTACCATGCAGAATTGGGAGGGTGTGGCATTGAATGTCCGCGGAGCGATTTTAACGATTGGGCTGGCACTGTTAGTCGCGTTCCAAACCGTGCTCCACGCCCAAAACTACGGCACTCGCCTAGGGATCCAACGCGGCGGCGAAGTCAGTTTTGAGCCCCGGGGCCCAGGCGTGCTCTTTGGAGCCCTCGATCCCGCCGTACAGAAGTGGTACGTTCCCCAAGAACTCTACTACGAATTCAGGTGGCGGCAATGGGAGTACTCCAACTACGCCCGCGACCAGTACCAGCGCTATATCAACACCAACTTAGAGGGCGACTACTTCTACGACTTTTTTGGCAACTATATCAACCGCGGCTGGCTGGTGTACGACTGGCGCCAAGACCAGCCCCAGGAATTGGGCAGCGGCATCTTCAAGGGCCGTCAATTCGAGCAGTTCTTCAGTTCGGTGACCGTAAGCGGCGACTCCAAAGGCCAGTACTCCTACGCCATTACCGTGGGCAACGCGATCCGCACCACCCTTACGCCGATGACCTTTTCCAAGCCGAATTTCAACGGAGTCCAGATCGACTTCGCCTCGGACAAATACGCCGCCACTGTGCTGGCCTCGCGGATCAATGATCCGGCCGTGGGCGTGACCATCAATCCTAGACGGCAATCCAATTCGACCTCCCTGTTTGGTGGCCGAGCTCTCGCTCAGGTGGGCGACTTTATCACTTTGGGCGGGACTGTGGTCAACGCCCACAACGCCAATACCACCTTGGACATGTTCGAAGGTAATCTCCTAGCGGGGAACCTCACCTCGGGCCAGACCAGTACGCCAGTTACGGCCATAGCTATCGTCCTCAGCGACGACAGCCCCGAGGACGAGGCCGGTGGCGCGGCTCTCTTCAGCCACGATATACGCATCAAAAGCCGCGATTTTGAGACCGGCCTAGAGACGGTCTTGACGTTGGACGAGGTGGTGCGCGAGGGGGCGGAGTGGCCGACCGTATTCGGCGGCTTTCCGCGCACTGGCTTTTTGGCCGCCGACGGCACCGAGCGGATCATTCTCAATTACGACTTTACGGACCCGGCGTATGTCGGGCCGGATTTAACCTCCATAATCGAGGTGGAGTTCGACTATGTGCTAGCCAACGACTTCAAGGTCGAAATGTGGTCCAATCTACAGACTGGCACGCGCCCGGTGCCGCCGCCGCCGCTGACCAACCAAGTCATTGAAGAAGCCGAACCGGTGCTCATCGAGATAAGTCGGGCCGCCGGCAATATAAGGGATATATCCAACGCCCAACGGGTTCTTTTTAACTACGGTTTGCCCTCGGCCAATATGATCGCTGGCTTCACCATTGAGGGCAAGAATGTGTGGGGCTTTGATTTCTACGGCGAATGGAACAACAACCTGCGCTATTTCCAGTACCCTAATGCCGCCCTGTTTAACGCCAACGAAGGGCACGAGGTGTCTTCGGAGAGCGGCCAGGCGACCATCTTCAATCTGTCCAAAGAGGCCTATCCGTTTTTTTCTTATGCTGAAGCCTATTCGGTGGATGCCGACTATTCGACCTCGGCTTTTGTCTCCCTGCCCCAGGGGGACGTTTACTACGACGATCCCATACGCTCGGTTTACGAATTTGTCGCCGACAACGACGACCAAGACCGCCAGCCCGACTGGGCACGAGTAGGCTCGCAGTCGAACGACCGAGAGGTGTTTCCCGGCTGGGACGAGAACCTCGACTTCATTTCGGACTTTAACCAGAACGACAACCGCTCGGTGCCCAACTCCATTCCCGACTACGAAGAGCCGTTTTTGCGCTACCACGTCGATCGGCCCGAACTGCTCTTTGGCATCGACCTCAACAACAATGGTTGGATTGACCGTTTTGAGGACGACGAGTTGGCCGACTATCCCTACAAGCCCGACCGGCGCGGGTACAACGTCTTTTTTGGCTTTCACCTCTTTCCCGAGGCGCGCTTGCTGATAGGGCGGCTCGACGAGCGCATGCTCTCGGACGATCGGGACAACCAAACCGCGTATGCCATGTTCACTCTCGACAAGGACTACCCCGGTTTGGGGCGGGTGCGGGTCTTCGACATGCTCAAGCGGGTCGCGGACACCATCCCCGACGCCCGGCGGGCACCGCTGCCCTTCCTCGACGCGCCCACGCCGCCGCTGGTGGCGGATATGCTGTTCTTCCCCGATACCTGGATCAACACCGCGTGGCTGGGGGTGGATTACACGGCTATTGCTAATTTCGAGATCGTCAACAAACTCAAATACGAGCGCTACAACCAAACCCAAGACGAGGCTCGCGACATCGACGGCCGAGTACTCGCCCGTTCGTCCTCCCTCTTGGGCTTGATCAACAAATTCGAGTACAAGCTGCACCTAGGTCATTTTATTCTTCAGCCTAGGCTCAAAAGTGAGTACTTCCGCCAAGACGCCTTTGTGCTGGCCGAAGAAGACCTAAAACAATGGACTGGGATTGTCTCGCTTTTGGCCCAAGTGCCCCTACTCAACAGCAGCGTATTTGACTTCGGGGTGGAGTTGGCCCAGTTCAACGAGCTGGTACAGCATGAGGAGGATATGGTCGATCAGGGCATCGCCGAAGAGACCGGGGATTTGCGCTCTGCGGTTTTTGCGGTGCAGCTAACCAACAACTCGAACTACTTGGGTTACAAACTGACGACGCAACTCGGTTTACGCATCGGCCGCACCTTCACCGAGGAGGTGCGGGAGGTAGAACCCCGGGTCTTCGACAAGCGCATCAAAGGTCGGACCGAGACCACTAGCTTTATCACCATCTACGCTGGATTGTAATAGGGATGAGGGCGCGTCACATCACATTGGCTGCTTTGGCCGGGTTGAGTCTGTGGGGGGTAGCTGCTGCTCAAATCGACTATGGGGGCCGTCTGGGAGATCGGGTGGGAGACCGCGTCATTTACCACGTGCCCGGTGTGACTACTTATATAGAGGCGTTGGACCCGACTGTGCAGCGCTGGTACATGCCGGCCCCCCTGTTTGGCGAATTCGGCCGCAATCAGTGGGAGTACACCAACTACGCCCGCCAAGCCCACAAGCGCTATATCAACCCCGCATCAGAGGGGGATCTCTTCTACGATCCCTTCGGTCGCCTCATTACGCGGGGCTGGCTGGTGTACGACTGGCGTCAGACGAAACCACTAATCGCCGAGAGTTCCTCCGTCAGAAAAGGTGCCCAGTACAACAATTGGTTTAGCCGTTTGGTCATATCTGGAGACACCAAGGGTCAGTACCGCTATTCAATTATGGTCGGAGACGAGATATGGACTACTCTAACGCCGATGACCTTCCGCAAGGCGGGGTTCAACGGGGTGGTCGCTGACTTTGCCGCAGATCGCTTTCGCGCCACAGGGCTTTTTTCGCGGATTTCATTCCCGCTCCTTTCGGGGGGCACCGCGCGCTTCCAGTACGCCACCAACCTCACAGCGGGCCGAGTCGAAGCCGATTTGACCGATTCTTTTACCTTGGGGATGAACTTCGTCAACAGCCACAACAACACCGGCAGCAACGAGAGCTTCCAAGGGAATGTGTTCAAGGGTGCCCTGACAGCGGGGCAACTGGCCCAGCGGGTTGACCTGCTCTTGGTGCGGCTCTCAGACGATTCGCCAGAAGACGGCGAGGGCGGTGCCGTCTTGGTTAGCGAGGAGATCGAGATCCGCACTACCCTGAGCCGTCAGGAGATGGTTCAGGACCAGCTAGTTCATGTGGAGCGGGATACGGTCGTCCTCAGCAGCAGTATCGGCTTTAGACCGACTATTGCGGGAGGGAAGCGAGACCGGGGATTTCTAACGGCCGATGGCGCGGATCAGATCGTTTTACAATATCCCTTGGCTCCTAGGGAAACGGCGGGGGAAGAGGGAACTTTGCGTGCGCTCTTCCAGCAACACCTAGATCTCACCTTATCTGAAGCTGAAGCTGCGATTAGCGCCATTCGAGACGTGCGCTTCCGCCTCGTGCTAGCCAACGACTATCGCGTCGAGGTCAGTTCCAATAGGCAGACGGACGAGTTTAACGTGCCTCAATTTTTACCTGTGGCGCGGGCCGATGGCAATATCAAGAACCAACTGAACCAGCGCGAGGTCGTCTTCGATTACGGGTTGCCTACGGCCAATCAGATCGTCGGTCTGACGGCCGAGGTGCGGGATTTTCACGGCTTCGATTTTTACGGAGAAATAAACTTCAATACCCAATATCGAAAATACCCCGGCATAGGGCGCGATTCGCACCGTGCGATCAACGGCATCGCGAGGGATCGCCATGAAGTAGGCTGGTTGGTCAATTTGGCCTTCCAAGAGGGGCCTTGGAGCTTTAGGGGCGAGGGATTTGGCATGGAAGACGGGTACCGCACCAGCGTCCTGACCGTAAATCGAGACGGGGTGTCGGATTACGCCCCCGAGGCCGTCAACCTGCACTACGAATTTGTAGATGACAACGACGACAACGACCGGCAGCCCGACTGGCTGCGGGTGGGCGAAGGTAGCTTTGTCCCCACCGAGCGCCGCAGTGAAATCGAGGTCCGCGGCGTGGCCGATCCGGCGGTTTTCCCTGGCTATGACGAAAATCGCGACTTTATATCGGATTTCAACCAGAATAGCACTGTCGATCGGGTAAATTTTTTCCCCGACTACGACGAGCCTTTTTTGCGCTATGCCGCGGATCGGCCAGAATTTCTCTTCGGCATTGATCTCAACAACAATGGGTGGGTGGAGCGCTTTGAGAACGACCAAGAGCCGGACTATCCCTACAAGCGAGACCACTGGGGTTACAACGTCTTCGGCGGGATCGAGGTGGCACCGGGTATCCAGCTACGGGTGGGTCAGTTGCGGCAAATCCGCTTGGCGAGCGATCGCCGCAACCTGACTAGCTATGGAATGCTTATCTTGGAGCAGAGCGGGTCGCGGTGGGGTCGTCTGCGGATTTTCGACATGGTTAAGAAGGCCGAAGACGCGATCGCCGACCACTTGGTCCAGTGGATCATTCCTAGAAGTGCATTCGGCGCGGCGGCCGAGTCGGCTGGCAGCAATGTGCCGGTACTGGATCCCTTGGCCGCGGAGGACACTTGGATCAACACTTTTTACGCCGACTGGGAGTACACTAGCCCGCGTTTGTGGCGGACCCTGCATCGCTTCAAATGGGAGACTTGGCGGCAGCGCGACAGCGAAGTCGAATTTTTGCCCGATGCACTGAACGAGGCCGGCGATCCTGTGGTGGCCTTTGATCCGCTAGGCCCTGAGGGGCGCAACGGGCGACGGACCTCGGGCTTTGTCGGGCTGATCAATAAGATAGAATACGTCTTTTACTGGCGGTCGCTGAGCTTCAGGCCCAAACTCAAGAGCGAATTCCTGCGCGAGGTGCCCTTTAGCCGAGCATTCGACACGCGGCGCTCTTGGGACGGCATCTTCTTCTTTGTCGGCAGCGTTCCAGTGTTTGAGACCTCTGAGTTCGAGTTCGGCTTGGAGCAGCGCTCTTTCTTCGACCTCGAAGAAAGGGAAGACGAACTGGCAATCGGGCTATTCACTGGGGATTTTCGCGGCTCGGTTTTGGCGTTGCAACTGACCAATACCAGCCAATACCTAGGCTATGAACTAACTACTCAAGTGGGCATCCGCCTCGATCGCCGCTCGTTGGAGGTTGTTGACCGGAGCCGAGAGATTGAGACCTCGGGCTTGAGTTTTCTGTCGATTATCGCCGGCTTAAAGTGATTTTTGCTTGACCTTATAAGTTGTTTTTATTAATTAGAGCGGAGAGATTACGTATCTAGCCTTCAAAACCAAAACCTCACACCTCTAAGAAGGAGGTTCGCTTTGAAGAAAGTTTTGTCTGTTTTATTTACCCCTGTGCTTTTGCTCGGCCTGAGCACTGAGGTCCAAGCTCACGATCCGCCCGATTTTATTGGCGCGGTGTGGCAATGGCCTGAGACTCACCTGCCGGTCTTAGATGCCGATCTGAGCGAGTGGGATATCATTCCCGAGGAATTTTGGATCACCGAGCAGAGCGTCGTACAGAGCACGGCTCGACCGTGGATCTACACCGGCGATCTGGACGTGTCCTCGATTTCCTTCCGCTGGATTCCCACTTGGAACGAGGAAACCAACCGGATTTACTGGGCCTACGAGCGCTTCGATGACAAGTACCAGTTGGGCAACGAGTCAATCGAAACGACTGTAGATGCCGATCACTCGGGCGGCTCCTTCTGGGATTTGGAAGGCCAGACCGACGAGGAGAAGGCACGCCAGCGCGGTCGTCATGCCCAGATCAGCCACTATTGGTTCGACAATGGCCAAGCCCGCGAGGGAGAGTGGAACTGGTTCTGGATGACCCAGGCTACTTGGTACGATACGCCGCCGTACTCCGACCATGCGTATTGGTTTAGCGGCACGGCTCCCAATTCCTTTGAGGAGATGCGCCAACGGGGAGAGTGGTGGAGCGTCTATTGGGACGACTTCAACTGGGAAGATCCCACCGGGAGCGTCCTCCACGACTTCGAGCAGGACGAGATCATCGGCCTTACAGGGCATGTCTTCGATACCGATGCCGAGCTAGCCGACGATTGTAACTGCCATTCGCGCTGGGCCATCAGTCCCAATGTCGAATCCTTCGGCGACGCCGATTTCTTGGCCGACTGGGTGCTGCTGGGCGTTGATGAGTCCGCCTTTGAAGGTGTCGCGCCCACCGCTGTTGAAGACAACACGTGGGGACAGATCAAGGCTTCATTCGGCAAGTAAGCGGTTCTTGCGCCGCATAAGCGCCTCATAAAGAAGGGGGGGAATTCTATTCCTCCCCTTCTTTTATTTATTATCTGGATCATCTACCGGTGTAGGAGGTAGATAATGAGAGGGAATTTGCTGCGACTTTTGTCGGCTGCGCTAGTAGGGAGCTTTTGCTATGGGCTAGCTGTGGTCGAGGCGCTCACTGTGTATCGCATCGGCGGGGAGGAGTTGCCGCCACCGGAAGTGGATGGGGACTTTGAATTTGTCCAGTTGTCTTGGGCTGATGTGGACGAAAAACAGCTCGGCAGAATAGACCTCTTGGAGGTCGCAACCCATTCTATCGAGCCTCAGCGCCTAGACCCCACCGTCAATCTGACGCCGCTGATTCGGGAACGGGGCGGCGGCATACGCTCGAACAATTCCTACGGTTGGCAATCGGAAGCCCTCTTAGACTTCTTGATGGACGGTGATCTGACCACTGCTTATTTGGGCAGTGGCCGCAGCCAGTCGTCCGACTGCTCACCGTGCAAGAAGGGCATCTGGTTTGAGTTGAAGGGACTGTTTCCCATCCGGCGCATCAAAATTTCCACCACGGAGCGCTTTGCTCACCAGCGCTTCATCGAGGTGTTCGAGATAGGCACTAACGACGGCGATTCGCGCAAAAAGGGGACTCGAGAAGGGCAATATCATTGGCGCGGGGCCTTTCTCGATTACGATGTCGTGTTCTCGGTCGCAAACAATTTGGAGCCCTTTCTCGATTTAGAACTGCCCGATCGACCCATTGCCGAAATTCTTTTTAAGGCACCAGTTGGCAATTGGGAGATCGCCGAATTTGAAATTTTTGGGGACGGCTTTGCCTCGCAGGCCAGCTATGTATCCAATGTCATTGATTTGGGCATGGCTTCTAGCTTGGGCGAATTGATTTGGTCGGGCAGCCGAGATCAGGGCGCAACGGTCAATCTGAGTATGCGCAGCGGCGACGACACGGATCCCAATTTCTACTGGCGCTTTACGTTCAGAGGCGACGAGCGCTCCCGCTTTGCAACCAGCGGCGAACCGCTCACTCTGGACCGCTATAACAGACTAGAGGCAGGCGAGAAAGCCGGGATCAGCCCGGACAACGAAAGTTGGGAGTTCTGGACGCCGCCGCTCGATTTCGACAGGGGGCATTCCGAATTAGTGGGTTCGCGGCCTCGGCGCTACTTGCAGTTCAAGGCGGACTTCCTCTCGGAGCGGGCGCTTGCGGCCGGCCGCATGGAGTACTTGCAGTTTAATGTCTCCCAACCGCCGGTGGCCAGCCAAGTGCTGGCCGAGATCGTGCCGCACCAAGTCGAGGTGGGCGAGGTCGTCCAATTCACCTACAAAATCCTGCCCAACTTAGAGCAGAATGATCTCGGCTTCGACAGCATTGAGATCAATACCCCCATAGAAGTCACGAGCATTGACGCAGTGTACATCGGCGGCGAAGAACAGGATTTTACCATCGCGGAAAGGGACGCGCAGAGCTTTGTGGTACAAGTACCGCGGATTGATCTCAACCGCACGGGCGAGCTGGTCGAGGTCGAATTTCAGGCCGAGGTCTTTCAGGTGGGCACGGTGTTTTCGGGTCGGGTTTTCGACAGCCAGCTCCCCCATGAAGTGCGCCAGCGCATCACGGAGGGGAACGCCGATGATCTAGCCGAGAGCAATACCCTGAGCGTGGGGTTGGGTACGGTGGCCAATCCGGCGGTCAAGGCCTTGTGGCTTTCGCCGCCGCTCTTCACCCCCAACGGGGATGGCGTCAACGATGTGCTACAGATTGAATACGATCTGGTAAACCTCAGCGGCGATGTGCCCGTCGCGATTGATCTCTACGATCTGGCGGGAGTGAAGCGATGCGAGGTGGCCCATAGTACAGCGGCTAGTGGCCGGTTTTCGGCTACTTGGGAGGGCGTAGATGATGCGGGCAACTTGCTACCCCCTGGACTCTATCTCTTGCGTCTCGAAGTGGACTCGGACAAGGCCAAGGATGTCGAAGTCGCAATCGTCCGTCTGGTTTATTAACCCTAACAAACGATGGTTTTAGATTTATGAAGAATGGAATACTGCGCTCGTATTTGGGCGTTTGCATCCTAGGGCTCTCGCTTCCCTGTGCAGCCCAAGACGATATAGTGCTCGCCCAGATAGCAGACCAACCCATCGCCGTCAGCGAATTCAGAGCCTATGCCGCGAATGTCCCCAAAGCCTACCAGATGGGTAAGACCGGCGTCGAGGCCGACCGGATTCTGCTCAATGGACTGATCGACAAGAAACTATTGCTCGCCGAGGCGGAACGAGCTGGTATTGGCGACGAACGGGAGTTTAGGCACAAGCTCGATCAGTTCGCCGAGGAGCAGACCGTCAGGCTCTACAGAAGCATCGAGATTGATCAGAGGATTTCCATTGTCGAAGAGGAACTGATGCAGCATTACCGAGATTCGCACCGGGACCGCGCAGTGCGCTATGCGGGTATTTTAGTAGCGACCCGAGACGAGGCTCTCGACCTGCTCGACGAACTAGAGACTGGTGCTGATTTCCGCCAACTGGCCAGAGAGCACTCGCTCTACGAGGCGACGCGGGATCAAGGCGGGGATGTGGAAAAGTACTATACAATTGATGATGTGGCCCCACCGCTGCGGAGTATCTTTTCCATGCAGGTCGGCGAGGTTTCCGAGCCGCTGCCGTGGGGCGGCGACCCGCAGCGCTACGTGATCGCCAAGGTTTTAGACGACGCTCCGGTCACCTTTCGGGAGGTAGCCCAATTCGTCAGGGAAGAAGTGTTCGCCCAAAAGCGCCTACAGCGCGCCCAAGTCCTGCGCGATTCGCTCAGCGACAAGTACGCGCCGCAAATTCACTACGACAAGATAGACCACGTGCTGATGCGTCTGGCGCTGTCGCCTGAAGAACGGGTGGCGTCGCCCGAGGAGGGTGAAGAGGTATTGTGCCGCTACAACGGCGGTGCGATCACCATTGACGATCTCGTGCTGAGCGTACCGGAGAAAGCAGAGGGGTATTCGCGCGATTACGAGCGAGCCTGGATCGTCGATTATCTACAGGATTCGGCCATCCCCAATCGGATGTTTCTAGAAGAAGCCCGTGGCAAGGGGCTGGATAAACATCAGATGATCCTCAAGGTGGTGGCCAACAAGCGCAGCGATATGCTGGTGAGCGCGTTGAGAAAGCGCGAGATTGAGGAGCGGCTGCCACCTATCACCGATGCAGAGGCGCGCGCCTTTTACGATCAAAATCCCGAGAAGTTTCAGGGCTTTGAGAACATTGTCACGACCGAGATTCTGGTGGCCTTTAAGGAGCAAGCCCACAGCCTGAAAGAGGAGTTGGTGGGGGGTGCCGACGCGGTGCAATTGGCTAGGGACTATACGATTCGCAAGGAGCGGGCACACCACGAGGGGCGGTTGGTCTTGAGTCCGATTGGGCTGTACCAAGACATCTACAAAGTAGCCAAAGATCTGCAGGTGGGGGATGTGGGGGGACCGGTAAAGGTGAGAGGAGGGTATTCGATATTCAAGGTGGTGGAGAAACAACCGGCCCCTAAGAAGCCGTACCATGTTTTTTCGGAGCGGCGTGCGCGGGCTTATGTGAAAATTGCGCGTTCGCAAAAGGCGTACGTGCAGTATATGCGTGGGTTACACAAGAAGTACTCGGTCGAAATTTTCGAGGATAACTTGTTGAAAATTCAAGAGGAGGAAGAAGACGTGCAGGGGGGATGAGTATGGCTAGTTGGAGATGGGGTTTTGCAGCGTCTGTCTTGGGAGCCACCCTTTGGATCGGCTGTCAGGGGGGGGCTGAAGAGCCGCTGGCGGTTGGCGGGCTTGGGGCGATAGTTATTGAGTCTCAGGGGGAGTTAGAGGCTTGGGCGGGGGCGCAGAAGAAGGCTTTTGTGGTGCAGGGGGATTTTTTGTTAGAGGATGCGTACTTGAGTAGTATGGAGCCGCTGCGCAATCTGGTCGGAGTAGAGGGCGATTTAGTCATTCGCAACAATGGGGCACTGACGGACCTGAAAGGGCTGCACAATCTCGGCTATGTAGAGGGGAATTTCCATATTCTCTCCAATGGCCTGATTGCACTCCAAGGGCTAGAACAGCTAGAACGCGTGGGGGGAAATTTCGAGATTAGCTGCAATTTTTCGCTGCGGGATCTGGATGGGCTCAAAGCGCTCAGGCATGTCGGTGGCCATCTCTTCGTCGATGCCACGACCGAGTTGATTAACGTAGATGGTCTGAGCGGGCTGACTCACGTGGGGAGTAGCATCAAAATCAGGGATAACAAGGCCCTGCGAGATATAGAGGGATTGGGTAGCCTCTCAGTGGTAGAGGGGGATTTGCTGTTCATATTCAATGGTGCGCTCAAAGACCTGCGGGGTTTGAACGGGATTGCGACTATTAAGGGTGGGTTGGCCATTGATGAGCATCCTGCCCTCGAGAGCTTGGAGGGATTGAACGCTCTGGCGGAGGTCGGAGGCGCTTTGAGCATAAACCGCAACCAAGTCCTGCAAAACTTGGATGGGTTGGATAATCTCAGGCAAGTGGGTAAAAGCCTCTACATTGGCGGCAATGTCCTCCTGAGCAACCTAGATGGGCTGGCCAAGTTGGGCCGAATTGGCACTGGGGAGCGGGACTTGATGATTGTGGAATTGAACCCCTCCTTGCCCATGAGCGCTGGTTATGAACTAGCCGAGCGACTCGGCTTGGCCGAGCATCAGTTCATCGTCTTCGACAATTTGTCGGCTAGTGCGCCGTAAAGTCGCACCGCTAAATTCCGCTGCATTCCATACATGGTTGTCCTCTTGCGCCGATTCCATCCCGGCAGATCGGTCCTGTGCTCTTTACTCGTCGTCGCAATCTGCTACCTTGCCGCTCTCTGCGTCCTCGAAAAACGCGGCTTTTGGATTACCGATAACGCCAACAAATTTCTCCAAGTCCAAGCCTTAGCTAACAGCCGCTACACAGATTTTTCCATCCCCTGGCCGGGTCAGATCGTCGATCCAGACTTCGTCTATAATCCCCTACCCTACTATTTCACGCGCATCGAGTCCGGCAAACTCTATTCCGTCTTCTCGCCGGTATTTGCCCTTATTTCCGCCCTGTTCTTTGATTGTTTAGGCCATTGGGGTCTTTATCTGTTACCGGCGCTCTCCTCGCTGGCCATGCTGGTCGGCTTGGCCCAACTGGCGCGTTTGATCTCCCAGCGAATTGCGGTTGGGCATGTCGCCGTCCTCACCGCCGGACTCTGCACGCCGGTATTCTTCTATAGCCTCGTCTTCTGGGAACACACCCCGGCGATTTGCTTGGGGATTTGGAGTGTGCGCTATCTGTTGCAGTTTCTCATAGATTCCGCTCCCAAGTACCTATGTTTGGGCATGGCTGCCGCTGGAATATCGGTCTATTTCAGAGACGAGTTCTATTTGCTTTGCCTAGTGCTGGCCCTATGTACCGCCTTTTGTGCCAGCACCGGCAGGTTAAAAATCCTCGTCTCGTCGGCCCTGATTCTCTTGGTTGCTCTCCTGCCGCTCTGGCTCTTCCAATGGCTGACTATCGGCCATCCCTTCGGATACCATTTGAATACGCACCTAGCCACTGCCGCCGACTGGGTCCATCATCTCGCGGCGCGGCCGCGGGTGTTTTACAACCTCTTCATTGCGTCCAACCCGATCCCCTCGCTATCCCTCGTCCTCGCCCTGCCGTTCGTCCTTGCCTTTGTAAGTAACCCTCGCTTTGCTCCCTCGGCCTTGCAGAAGGCCGTGCCCGCGTACAGTATTGTGGCCCTGATAAGCGCCGGTTTATCCCTCGGGGGCTATTTCTTCTTTGCAAGTCCCATCGGCTACATGCTCAAATCTTCCAACGCTTTTTTTGCTTCGGCCCCCTTTGTAGCCCTAGCCTTCTTGCGTTCGGCCGATTCCGACGCGCCTTCTTTTAGACGCTGGATTTGGTTGGTTGCCTTGAGCTTTGCCGCGCTCTACGCCTTGGCCGCGCCCAAGGTGGGGTCCATGGGCATCCACTGGGGCAACCGCTACTTTCTGCTCCTCTACCCACTCTTTGCTGTCTTGGCGGCCGGAAACTTGATTGACTGGCTAGAACGCCAGCGATCCTACTTCAGCGTAGGAGTTTTTGCGGTGGGTGCTGTGTTGGTGCTTAGCTTTGCAGCCCAAGTGTATGGAATTTCGATTCTCGCGGAGAAGAAAGCCTTTTCCCATCGCCTCAATAGCGAGATGGGCCAGCGCAGCGAAGAGGTCGTCATCACCAACCAGCGCTGGGTTCCCCATGCCCTCTGCGGCGAATTTTACCAACGGCCCTTCTTTTACGTCGCCACTCCCGGACACTACGAGCGCCTGTTGCAACGCCTTTCAGACCGGGGGTACAAGTCCTATATTTTTCTCACTCAGTACCGGGGCGATGCTCTACAACCCACCGTGGAAGTGGACGATGGGTCTTTGAACTATTTCGATCTCCAGTTTTTTTCTGAAAAGATTCCCGCTCCCTAGCTATAGCAATTCTACATCACTTACAAGATAATCCGCAGATGGACGCAGATGGACGCAGAATAGTAGAGACAAGACGAGCCGTTTCTCGAATCGTTCAAGTTATCGAGGATTGCTATATGACGGCTACACTGCCTTCATCTTTGGTTTCGCAGTAAAAGCAATGCACGTGCTAGTAAGCGGAGTCTTGATCCTCCTGTGTACAGCTCTTCTGTCAGCCCAACCCCTGCCTACTCAATTCACCGACCAAGCTGCCGCGCTCGGCATCACGGCACGGAACGTCTCGGGCAGTACCCAAGAATACATCGTTGAAACCGCTGTGGGTGGTTCGGCCTTTTTCGACTATGACAGCGACGGCGACGTCGATTTGTACGTGGCCAATGGCTCCCGCTTTGAAGGCTTTCCGCCGGGCCAAGAGCCGACCAACCGCCTCTACCGCAACCATGGGGATCGCTTTGTTGACGCCACTACTGCCGCTGGGGTGGGCGACACGAGTTGGTCCATGGGTTGTGCTGCTGCGGACTACGACAACGATGGCGATCTGGACTTGTATGTGACCAATTTCGGCCGCAATACCTTCTACCAGAATCAGGGCGATGGCACGTTTGAGGATGTTACTGAAAAAGCGGGCGGCGGAGACGAAAGATGGGGAGTCGGCTGCGCTTTCGGCGATGCCGATTTAGACGGCTATGTCGATCTGTACGTGGCCAACTATATCGACTTTTCGCGGGACTATACTTCTACCGTCCCCTGCGTATGGAAGAACGTCGATATTTTTTGCGGTCCGCGCGGCTTGCTACCCGCTGAAGATGTATTTTACCGCAATAATGGTGACGGCACCTTGGCTGACCACAGCGAGGAAGCTGGTATTGCTAACGCAAAGTATTATGGGTACGGCGTCGTCTTCGGCGATTTCGACCGCAATGGCTGGCCCGATATTTTCGTCGCTAACGACTCAGCTCCCAACAATCTGTACCAGAACCAAGGCGACGGCACCTTTGTCGATGAAGGTCTCAGTGCGGGCGTGGCCTATAGCGGCGACGGCACCGAACAGGGGTGCATGGGCGCGGCGGTCGGCGATTATGACAACGATGGCTACTTCGATATCTTTGTCACCAATTTTGAAGGCGAGTACAATACCCTGTACAAAAATCAGCGTGGGGGATTTTTTCTCGACGTATCCTTTGTATCCCGCGTTGCGGCGCGGGGCAATCCCGAGGTGGGATGGGGCACGGGGTTTTTCGACTTTGACAACGACGGCGATCAAGACCTCTTTGCGGCCAATGGCCACACCTATCCCCAAGCCGACTTGCCCCATACCAACAGCAGCTATGCCGAGCCTAACTTCCTCTACCAAAACTTGGGCGACGGCACCTTTGCCGAAGTTGCCGAACGCGCCGGGCCAGGCTTTGCCTTAGTCGAGGTGAGCCGAGGTGCCAGCTTTGCCGACTACGACCGCGACGGCGATATCGATATCTTTATCTTAAACCTCAATAGCACTCCCAATCTCCTGCGCAACGATGGCGGCAACGAGGGCAACTACTTGCAAATCGCCACCGTAGGCACCCGTAGCAACCGCGATGGAATCGGCACCCGGATCGAAATAAGCGCCCAGGGTAAACGCCAGACCGCTGAGGTGCGCAGTGGCACCAGCTTTCTCTCCCACAGCGATCTCAAGGTACACTTCGGCTTGGGCACTGCCTCCATCGTCGAAAGCGTCGTCCTCCACTGGCCCAGTGGCACAGTTCAGACGCTGCGCGATGTGGCAGTCAATCAGGTGCTGACCGTGCGCGAGCCTGCTGATTAGGAATTAGGAATTGGGAATTAGGAATTGGGAATTGGGAATTGGAGCTACCATCGCGTCACCACGGCATCCCACCCTGCAATCAGATCTACCGCCATCCACAAACCTGCACTGCTGACTTGGCCCAACACCATGCCGAGAAAAAAGGGCCGCAGCCGGCGAAAGAGTTTAACGCCGCCGTACTTCAAGACGATCCATTTCGCCAACCAGCCCAGCGCCATACTCGACCAAGCGAAAAACATCACATAGGTGCCCCCCACTGGCAGGCCGATCGGGTGGATGGGCCACCACAAGAAGCGGTGGCGTAGGTACAACAACAGAAACATCAGTCCGGCTCCCAAGCCAGTGAACGCGCCACGCGGACCCCAGAAATTCCACGCGGCCACCGGATTGAGTTGATTCGTCGCCAGATCGTTAAACGTCCAGCGGCCCATGATGCTGTAAAACCAGTAGTGTAGATTGACCCCGCCGTAGGTGTAGGCGATGGAAAGTACCGTCCAAGCCGAGGCGACCAAGCTCACGGTGATGGCTATGAGCAAAGCCCAAAAGAGCGGCGGTCGGCGCGTCCCTACTACCTCGGCTAGCCGGGTGCTGTTGGAGGCTGCCGCCATAACGGTCGTGCGGATATCTCCGGCCCAGCCATTGGCAAACCCGAGCACCATCAATCCTCGCGGCCCAATTGGTGCCGTGCCCAGCGCATTGATCACAAAGGCTGATGGCGTCATCTGCGTCCGGCCATAGCCCATGCCTCCTTCGGCGACGATCCGCGTCAAACCGACGAATACCACAAAGGCGATAACGAGCAACAGCAGCGCCGCCCCTAGGGGCAATCCCGCGCTTTTTAACCATATAACCGCGTAGAGGAAGGCCCCGATCAGGATCCACACGGCCTTGCGGTAGGAGAGCATCTGTCCTGTGTCCTCTTTCGGGTCCTTTTTTTTCCACGCTCCGACGACCACTTCTTTGAGGTGCCGACGAGCGGTCCACAAGCTGGCCGCCACGAGGGCAATCAACGCCCCAATAGCCTGCTGAGCGGTGGCGATTGACCCTTCGGTGTGCATCAGCCGGATCTCTGGAATACTGAATCCGAGGGTGTTGAAAAGGCCCAACTGGAAGAAGTTGAGCAAGTAGAAAAACCACAGACTAAAGGAGACCTCTAGGCTCAGGAAATACGTCAGGCCAAGGACGATAAACCACAAGTTGAACAAGACGCCTCGCATGTCGTGGAAGATGGCCAATTGGGTTGACAACTGGATGGGAGCAACAAAGGGATAGTACTTGTGCAGGGCATTGATTCCCAATAGGACGAAGGGAATGGCAAACCCCAACCACATCAGCGGCTCTTTCAGAAAGGGGTTGACCGCCGAAGGTCTGTCGTCCTCGTGGATCATGTACAGCGGCAACTGGACGAGGGGAAAGATCAAGCGCTCGTTGCGGGCCCATTGTTCGTGGAGCAGAGCTGACAGGGCGATCATCATCAAATAGAGCGCGCCCAAAAAAGAAGCCCACGCCAACAGGGGCACCAACCATGCTTCCCAAGGAATGGCCACCTCTTGAGGCAACCCTTCGTAGAAGTACTTGACCGCCATCGGGTCTTGAGGAGCTAGCCACGGATGGATATGGGGGTGGAGCAATTCGGCCCAGTTGTTCTCGGGCGTGGCATAGTAATAGACTCCGGCTAAAAAGGGAACCAATTGAGCCGTGACCCCGGTGGAGGGAATCGCCGAAGCCGTGACCATCATGGCGTAGATCACCACCAGCTCCTGGGCCGATAAGTTCCATTTGTGCCCGATCCACTTGAGTGGAATGTTGACTAACAGGAGGAGGAAGAGGAGGAAAATCGCGCTCAGGGCGATGAAATCGCCGGTCCAATCGAGGGTCCCCATCACCAAGAGGCCATAGGGAAAAACCGTGTTGATCACCACGGCCATCAAAGCGCCGACGAGCAGGGCACGGTATGGCATTCCTTCTCCATAATTAATTAGGAATTAGGAATTAGGAATTAAGAATTAAGAATTAAGAATTCCCAACCCCCAATTCCTAATTTTTAATTTTTAATTCTCAACAGTTGCTCGGCCAGCAGTTGGAGAAAGTAGGCCGACGGTCTATCCGCGGGATTCACTTGGAGCGCGCGCTGATAAGCCCTTGCTGCGGCCCGATCGCGGTTTTGCAGCCGCATGATATCTCCCTCCAGCGCGTGCTCGCCAGCCCTGAAATAGACCCCCATTTTTTCTTGTACTGTAGTGGAGGGTGCCGTCAACAGCGACAGGGCCGAGGTGCGGTATGGAGTCAAATGCTCCAACACCTCCCACGAGCCGCTGCTGTAGCCCTTCGGGCTAACAAAGCTGATGTGGGGATGGTCGTCGGTGTTGAGCGGGCCTTCCCCCACATAGCGCCGCAGGGCGACCTCGTCCATCACTAGGCTGTTCAAGAGCGCAAATGCGTTTCCCAGATCAATGCCCTCCAGACTGCGATGCACTCGCGGCGGTGCCATCTTCTCGTTGAGCCGCTCCCAATCAATCGCCAATGGCTGCATGGTCCCCACCATGATCGAATAGTTGTTCGAGCGCCACAAGGTGGTGTGGGGAAAGACGTGCTTAAAGGTTCGCACGATGGTTTGGTAGTCGTCTGGCGGCAGGCCGTGAAAGGGCAGCCACTGAGCCATGATCCCGTCGGCACTTAGGCGCGCCCGGCACAACTCGTAAAATTCCTTTGTGTAGAGCACCCAGCTATCGGCGCTCGTCGGATGAGTGGCGTCCCCGGTGATGATTTGGTAGGTGTCGCGGCTGGAGAGGAGAAAATTGCGGCCGTCGTCGATAACTAATTCGATATTCCACGCAGTCGGATTCTCAAGCACGTGGTGATTAAATTCGCCGAAGTGTGCCCGGGCCGCGTCTATTACCTCCGGCACCAACTCAACGCAAGTGATGCGGCGTGGCTCGTATTGGGCTGCACCACCCAAGGCGATCCCGCCGCCCAAGGAGACGACCAACACCTCTTGCGGGTCGGGATGCAGGAGCAGGGGCAAATGGCCTAGTAGGCGAAAAATTTGCAGCGAGCTGTAGTCGGTAGGCACCTGCCCGCCCCCATTGAGCGCCATTTTGCGGAAACCATCGGTTTGTTGTTCGACGGTGATGACGCCTTCGGCCCCCTCTTGGTAAAACACCAGTTCCCGGTTGACGGCCGTCGGCTCCGCAATGCGCCGCAGCACATCCGAGGGTACTAGGACTAGCAGGAGGGCCAAACCCGCCGTCCCGCCCCAGACCAGCCGTTTGCGTTGTTCGCTAATCAAGGCGATGGTTAGGCCAACCAAGCCGTTCAACGCGGCTAGCACCTTGACGCTCCACTCGGTCCCCAGCAGTGGGATCAGCACAAACCCCGTCACAAAGGCTCCACCAACCGCGCCCAAGCTGTTGACCGCGCCTATATCCCCGATGCCGCGCCCCAGACGCGCCAGTTGTCGCGTGTAGATTTGGCCGACCAACGGAAAGATAATCCCCATCGCCACGGTCGGCAGCAACATGATGGCGACGGCCGTAAAAAACACGCCGGTCCGCGACATCCACCACGAATCCGCCTGTTGAATCGGCTCCACGAGAATGGACAAATGGGCAAAGGCCAGCACGGACAGGGCACCACACGCGCCGATCAAAAACTGGATCCCGATAAAAATCGACAGCAAATCTGGCCGTCGCGTGAGTAGCCGACTGCCCAGCCATCCCCCCAAGGATAGTCCGCTCAAAAAGGCCACCAAGACAATGCTGAACTCGTAGTGTGAATTGAAGGAGAAACTCACCATCAAGAGCCGCATCCACGCCACTTCGTAGCCTAGGGCGGCAAAGCCGGAAATAGCAAAGCCGGCCAGTACGCCCCACAGGACGCGATCCGAGTGCGAGGTCTTTTTTGCTGCCTCTTCTCCGACCTCGACAGATCGTTGCCTTCCCCACAGCCAAGCCGCGCCCGCGACCAAGAAATTCACCACAGCGATAGCTTGCGTCGTCCCCCGCAAACCCAGCCCTTCCATCAGCCCGAAGGTCGCCGCCAACACCCCGACTACCGCACCCAGCGTGTTGACCGCATAGAGTTGTCCGACCCGACCGCCTAACCTGCCCAGCCGCCGCACCGCAGACTTGGCCACGACGGGTAGAGTGCCCCCCATCAGCGCCGTGGGGATCAGGAGCAAGGCGAAGCAAAGGGCGAAGCGGGTTAGGGAAAAGAGGTAGAAGTTCCCCTGTAATCCCACCAAGGCCCCGTAGGCATTGCCCAAATTTGCACTAATACTGGGAAAGAACAGGGCAAAAAGACCGATCCCGACTTCTAGCGCGGCAAAAATTCGCAGCGGGTGCTTGCAGCGGTCGATGTACCGCCCCAAAACCCAGCTCCCCAAGGCTAGGCCAGCCATGAAGGCGCTGAGCACGGTGCTAGTAGCCAGCAGGGTGGTGCCGAAGACCACGGTCAGCATCCGCGCCCACACGACCTGATAGACTAAGCTGCTGACCCCCGAAAAAAAGAATAGGACCAAGAGCGCCTTTTGTTCAGACTGCTCTAGGTCCCGATCGCGTTCTTCCACACTGAATGCTCTTTTTTAAGAGACTGATGTTACTGGATTCCCGCTTGCGGAGCGCGGGGATGACGACCTACCGGCTGCCGAAAGCTGCAAACGCTGCATCAGGCTGTATAACGTCATTTAGTGAGTGGTCAAGTCTACCACTCCAAGGAGGACGGGTTGGGTAGTCCCTGGCCACAGACCACTGACTAGCGATCTAAGGTTCCTCTACGGTAAGTCGCTGGTTCGTTTGGATGGGGCCGTCCAAGGTCTGTGCCTGACCCGAGGGCCAGCGCACCGTTAGGCGATCCACCACCGCTGTCTCACCCAAGCCAAAGTAGAGTCCATAAACACTCTGCGACAGATACCCCGACTGCCCATCCTGCACTTGGGTATAGACCTGATCGCCGGCCTCCACCGCGACTACCGCGCCCAACCCATCCCGATTCGACGATTTCCCCACCAGTACCACTTCCACATATTGCAACCCCGCCCGCCGCTGACTCAGGTCGCTGAGCAAGACCAGCGGCACCCCGTTAAACTCATTGGTCACAATGTCGAGATCGCCATCGCCCTCCACATCGAACAGCGCCGACGAGCGCGTCCCCAAGGCGCCGTACACCAGCAAGCCTCCCTCTTGGCCCTCGCAGTTTTTGTGCTCCCTATCCTCCCCGTCGCAGTCGAGGGAGAACCACGGCTGTGCGGTGCGACCGTCGCGTCGCGGTTCCACTCCTAACACAAACTCGCTGTCGAGGAAGCCGCGTCCCTGGTCGTTGAGCAAGACGGTGTTGACCCCATAGCGAAAGGGGTAATTCATGCTCGAAGCTAAGAACACATCCTGCCAGCCATCGGCGTTGAGATCGCCGCTGCTCAACCCCCACGGCCAATAATTTTCAGCACCGATTAGGTCGGAGATTTCTTCGAACTGTCCCTCGCCTATTTGATGGTAGAAGGCATTGCCGAAGATGCTCAACCCCTCGCTTAGTAAAAAATCTTCTGGATACTGCATGTACGCCTTGAGTTTTTCGTCCCAAGGCCCTACCGACTGACTCATATCGGAGTGCATATCGGAGATGAAGAGATCCAGCCGACCGTCGTTGTCGTAGTCGAAAGCCTTGATCCCCATCGAACCCCACGGCGTTTTGGGGAACACTTCGCGGCTCTTTTTAACGAAACGCTGCCCTGCCACATTCTCGTAGTAGGAGTCATGTCCCTGCATGTTGAGTACGTAGAGATCCTGCCAGCCGTCCCCATTGAAATCTACCGGACTAGCGTCGCCCGACCAGCTCGAATCCAACAACCCCGCTTCGCGCGAGACATCGGCGAAAACTCGCTGTCCCAGATTCTTGAACAACGCGCTCTGTTCGGCGCGCTCGGGTTTCAAATGCCCGGAGAAAGCATCCTTGAATCCTCGGTAGTACTGATAGGTCGCCCCCGTCTCCAGTCGCGTCGGATCGACCGCTGCCGTCCTTTTTTCGTCTTTGGTATAGATTCCCACATTGGTCACAAATAGATCCAGCAATCCATCGTTATTGTAGTCGAAGAACTCACCGGTCGATGAGTGCGCCTGCCAGCCCGTGCCCGAATGTTCGGTTATATCCTCAAAGCGGCCAGCCCCGTCGTTGACCAAGAGCCGGTTGCCCAACCGCACCGCCGTAGCGTACAGATCGACATCGCCGTCGTTGTCAATGTCGCCAAACGATGCGCTCACCCCGATCCTATCGGCCAACTCCAGACTCGGCGTGGTGTAGTCCTCAAAGCGCGCCTCGCCGAGATTGCGCCAGAGCTGATTGCTTCCCACTTGGGTCGTAAAGTAGAGGTCGTAGAGCCCGTCGCCGTCCACGTCCCCTACCGCTAGCCCATTGCCGTGGTCGTAGTGGACCGGGATATGGTGCTTGCCTGAATCATCCACTACTCTATTGCGAAACGCAATGCCGCTGGCTTTGAGCTGGTCGGTAAAGGAGAAGTCGCAAAAGACCTCGTAGGCCTGGGCTGCCTCCAATTGGGCTTGCTGGCGGGGCACCAACCACGACGGGTCGATGATTGCGGCTGGCTCGGGAAAGGGCTTGAGAATTTTTGCCGGCCTAGGGGCGTCGGATTCAGCGTGGGCGATTTTTAGGGGAGCGAACGCAAGAATACATAGTGCAAAGAGGAAAGCTGCCTGACGGTTCGACATGGTCTATACTTTTCGACGTATTCTGGCGTTTATGAGCGTGATTTTGCGTTAAGATGGGCGTTAAACAAGCAGCATGTCCACCTTATGTCAAGAGAATGCGCCTTGCCGCCCCGCCCTTGTATTGGATATTATGGACTCTCTCAAAAAGCCAAAGTCCAAAGCTTCGCAAACCATGATCTTCTACTCATCGGTCCATCGTCTGCTCTTGCTATTCCTAATGTTGCCTCTGCCCTCGATAGCCCAATACGAAGTGACCATAGAAGGCAAAGCCTACCAGCTCATCCTCGCCCGCGACCTCGCCGCAGCCATCGAGCGAGCTGCTGCCGACACCGCACTTGAATACAATCGCATTGTGGTGCAGGGGCCGCTTGAATTGACCGGCGACACCCTGCGCACGGCACTCGCCTTTGAGGATGTGCGCTTTACCAATCCCGTAGTTTTAGAACGCGCCGTTTTGCTGCAACCGATACACTTTGTTCGTGCCCACTTCCAACAGGGTATTTCCCTGCTTGAAACCCGCCTTGAAGGTGGATTTTCCTGCCGCGACTGCCGCATCGTGGGCAAGGCTAATTTCAAACGGACTTTGTTCGCCGACGAAGTAGATTTTTCGGCCACCCAGTTTTCCGGCGCGGCCTTTTTTCAGCAGAGCGACTTTAGCGGAGAAACTACCTTTGAACGGACGCAATTTGAGGACGCGGCCTATTTCGACCAGACTGTGTTCGCCCGCTCCACCTCTTTTCAGGATGCGTCCTTTGCGGATTTGGCCTCCTTCAAAGAAGCGGTGTGGCAAGCGACAGTTTCCTTTGCCGGCGCTCGCTTTGGCGAGGACGCCCTGTTCGCGCAAAGCCGCTTTGCGGGAGCCGCTGCGTTCACTGCGGCCTACTTCCGCAGCGCAGTCCACTTCGAGCGCGCCAATTTCTCCGCTACGGCTTCCTTCCGCCGCATCGTCTTTGCCGGTCCGGCCCGCTTTGTCGGTGCCCACTTTCGCGACTCGGCGTTCTTTGCTGACAGCCGCTTCAAACAGGAGGCGACCTTTGCTGGCGCGACCTTTGCCCAGCCTTTCCGCCCCGGTGCCTACTTTAGTGTCGCTCCCGACTTAGCCGATATGACCGCTCCTCTGATAGACCTAAAACCCAAGACCGTAGCCCGCCCGGTCCCACCGCCGGACACCGCCGATAGCTGCGGCCCCATTCAATTGGTCGATATAACCCAAGCGGCTGGTCTCGATTTTGAGCACTACAATGGCTTTTCGGGCGAGTACTACTACGTCGAAACCTTTGGTGCCGGGGCGGCCTTTCTCGACGTTGACGACGATGGCTGGCTCGATCTCTATCTGGTCAACGGCGCACCTCTAAGTGGCGAGCGCCCCGATCCGATTCCCACCAATCGCCTGTACCACAACACCGGTGCTGGCGGTTTCACCGATGTGACGGCTGCTTCGGGGACCGGGCACACTGGCTACGGCATGGGCTGTGCGGCTGCTGACTACGATGCGGATGGAGACGTGGATCTCTACGTGACCAACGTTGGCCCCAACCTCTTGTTGCGCAACGAGGGCGGCGGGCGCTTTGCCGATGTGACCGCAGTCGTGGGTGGGGGCGATGCCCGATGGGGCACTAGTTGCGGTTTTCTAGACTACGACCTCGACGGCGATTTGGATCTCTACGCGACCAATTACGTGGTCTTTGACCCGCAGAACAATATCGTCTGTGCCGAGGGCGGCATTCGCTCCTATTGCGAGCCAAAGTTCTACGAGCCGGTAGGCGATGTGCTCTACCGCAACGAAAACGGCCAATTCCGCGATGTGGCGCTGGAGATGGGAATCATCCACAAGGGACGCGGCTTGGGCGTGGCCTTTTCGGATTACGACCTCGACGGCGACACCGACATGTACGTGGCCAACGACGGCACGATGAACTTCCTCTACCAAAACCAAGGGAATGGCTTTGCCGAGGTCGGCCTCTACGTTGGGGGACGCTACAACGAGGATGGCTTGGCCGAAGCTGGCATGGGGGTGGAGTTCGGGGATTGGGATAACGACGGGTTGCAAGATATTTTTGTGACCAACTTCGCCCAAGAGACCAATACCTTGTACGGCAACGATGGGCAGGGGCAATTCTACGACATCACCCTTCGCGCCGGTTTGGCCGAGTGCAGTTACAAACCGCTGGGCTTTGGCACCAATTTTTTCGACTACGACAACGACGGCGACTTAGATCTCTTTGTCGCTAATGGCCACGTCATGGACAAAATCACCCAAGTACACCCCGACCATGCCTATCCGCAGCCCAATCAGGTGCTTTGCAACCAGCGGGGGACCCGCTTTGTCGATGTTTCCGCTAGGCTCGGTCCTGCGCTCGCGGTGGCGGCGGTAAGCCGCGCGTCGGCCAAGGCCGACTACGACAACGATGGCGACCTAGACTTGCTAGTGACCAATGTTGCCGCCGCCCCCAACCTCCTGCGCAACGACGGGGGCAACCGGCAGCACTGGCTGACTATTCAGTTGGGGAACACCGCGCAGCACGCCCGCGTCGTCGTGACGGCCGGTGGGCAGCGCCAAGTCAAGGAGCGCCAGTCGGGCGGTAGTTATCTTGCGAGTAGCGATCCTCGTCTTCACTTTGGCCTAGGAGAGGCCACTCAGGCCACAGTCGAAATCCGCTGGCCCGACGGCGCGTTGCAGACAATGGAAGGGGTGGCGGCCAATCAAATCCTGCACATAATTCAATCCAAACCCTGATGCCAAAGAGTTGCAGATGATCACCAACTCCCTTGTACCACGACCGCTGTACGGCCTATTTGCCTTTCTAATTCTGGGCGCGGCCTGTTCCCAAGACCCCGATGGCGACTCCTTAGAAAAGCACCTTCGCCTCACCCGCCAAAATCCCACCGCACCACCCGCGTACTACAACTGGGCGGTAGCCTATACGCAAGCCGGCCGCTACGACGAAGCCCAGCAAAACTATGCCAAAGCCCTCGATCTTGATCCAAACTACGCCCTCGCCCACGATGGCTTGGGGCTTTTGGCCCAGCGGCGCGGTGCCTTGGACGAAGCCGCGGCCCACTTTCAAAGAGCTATTGAACTCGACTCCACCTTGGCTGCGACGAGCAATAATCTGGGCAATATTCACTACGAGGATGGAGCCTTGGAAAAATCCGTCGCCGCGTATCAAGCGGCCGTGCGCCAATCCCCAGAGGACATCGCGTTCTACATCAATCTCGCCCGCGCCCTGCGCGATCGGCGAGAATTTGACCAAGCGGTGGCCGTCCTATTACAGGCCGTTGATCGCGACCCATTTTCCCGGGAAGTAAAAACGGCCTTGGGTCATCTGTACGCCGAAGATTTGCGCGTCGAAGATGCGGTGGCCGCCTATGGCGAGGCCCTCCGCATTGCGCCCAGTGCCGACCTCCACATCCGCTTGGGGGACGTCTATACTCGCGTTGAAAAGTTGGACGAGGCGGTGCGCGAATACGAAAGCGCCTTGGAGTTGGACCAAGATAATGCCGAAGCTCGTTACAAGTTGGGTGCTATCTATGCCACCCAGCAGCGCATTCCCGAAGCAGTGGCTTTAGCTGAAAAAGCCGTCGCACTAGATTCGACCCAGACGGCGGCCTTGCAGCTTTTGTCGCGATTGTATGTCAACCAGGGCTTTTACGACAAAGCCGAAAGAGCACTGCTGCAAGCTATTGAAGCTGATCCCGACTTGATGGAAGCCCGCAGCGGACTAGGGGCACTCTACATCCGCCAAACCCAGTACCAAAAAGCCGAAGCTATCTTAAAAGAAGCCGTGGAAAAGGATCCACAGCACGGCGAATCTTGGCGTCAGTTGGGTCTGCTCTATAGCGATTTGAATCGCCCTGAGGAAGCGGCCAAGATGCTGCGCCGAGTTCTCGCCATTAATCCCTTACATCCGGAAGCCCTCTACAACTTAGCTAACGTTCTCCTCGCTCTTGGCCAAACGACCGAGGCCGAGCGTCTGCAAAACCGCTTTGAACGCCTCGGGCGTCTCCACGACCACATCAATCAGCTACAGCAGACGCTCGACGCTACTCCGGCCAACGTTGCAGCTCGCTTGCGTCTGGCGCGTGCTTATCTCGCGCTTCGGCAGTGGGAAAAGGCCGAAGCCCAGTACCGTTCGCTGCTTTCTGTTGTGCCCACCCATTTGGAAGCGCGCCTCCAGCTAAGTGGCCTCTACGCCCAGCACGGCAAGCTCGCTAGAGCACTGCGGGTATGCCAAGAGGCCCTAGCGCACAGTCCCCCGGACTCGGCCCTCTATAAAATTTACTTTGCGCTCGGTCATCTCTACCACGCACAGGGCCGTATCGAGGAGGCCGAGGCCGCCTTAGAGCGCACGTTGGCGCTAGAGCCTACCCATGCCCAAGCCTATAGCAATCTGGGCAATCTCTATCTGGAAAAGAACGATCTTCAACAGGCGGCGACGGCCTACCAAAAGGCGCTTGAGGTAGCGCCCGACTTTGCCGAAGCCCATTACAATTTGGGCCACCTCTATGCCCAACAGAAGGCCCGTGCTAAGGCCGAGCGCCAGTACCAAGCCGCGCTGCGTGCGGATTCTACCTACGCCAGAGCGCATTATGCACTTGGTGTTCTCTACCAAGAGGCGGCGCAACCCCGCCAAGCCGTCCGCGCGTACAAGCATTTTCTCGCGCAGTGGCGGGGCGATCCCCGTCTAACCCAAGCCGCCCAAGAGGCGTTAGCACGACTGGCAGATTCCCAGTAGAGCAGGTCCATAATTTATGATTCACAGTTTTCCGATTCTTCGCTCCGTGTCCTCTGACTTGAGAGATGTTGCGGTCTAAGCCAAGGACGTACACTAGACTCGTCTTAGAGATGTAAAAAGAAATGAGGATAACAATGAAAACAGCATCCGCCGGTATTTTCTTGGTCGCGCTGCTAGCCACCCAGGCGACAGCCTTCTCGCAAACCGAGTTCCACCTACAGTACGGCAAACACAAAAACCCATTCTCGTCAGCCACACAACAGACCTTTGTCTTTACCGTGCAACAAGCTGCGGGATGGAAATTGGGCGACAGCTTCTTCTTCATCGACTACCTCGATGACGATGCCCGCGACGGCTTCAACGACCGAGATTTCTACGGCGAGTGGTATCCAACTCTGAGTCTCGGCAAACTGACCAACAAGGAATTGCGCGTCGGCCCCATTCGAGATTTTGCCCTAATTGCCGGGGTCAACGTCGGCGGCGACGCCAACGTCGTGAAGTACCTGCCCGGTCTGCGGGCCTCTTGGGACCTGCCGGGATTCGCGTTCCTGAATACGGATCTGACGGCCTATATCGACGACAACATTGGCGTCGAAGGTGGCGGTGCCCCCAAAGAGGACAATAGCTTCATACTCGACGTCAATTGGGCCTTGCCGATCAATGTTGGCAGTCTGTCCTTGGCCATTGTCGGCCATGCCGAGTACTTGGGCGGCCGAATCAACGAATTCGGTGAAGATGTCAAGGATTCCATTCTCGCTCAGCCGCAGTTTACCTGGGATCTGGGCAAAGTGGTCGGAGCACCCAATCAGCTCATGGTCGGCATTGAGTACCAGTACTGGCTCAACAAGCTCGGAACGGACGAGGATGAGAGTACGGCCCAGTTGCTGGTGGTATGGCGTCTTTGAATGACGAGGGCTCTTGGCGCGAGTTACACAATCGTCGCATATTTCCCCGGGCAATGACTTGGCAGTGCAATCTGATTGAAAGGGTGAATTAGGCAATGGCGCAAGTAAATGAATACATCCGCTACGAGCCGGACGAGCGACCTCCCCACTCCATCGCCGCTGGGGTTGGCTTTCAGGCCGCGGTGGTTATCATCGCGCCGGTGGTGCTCAGCGCGATCATTATTGGCCGGGCGGCCAACCAGCCGGAGAGTTACCTGACTTGGATCGCCTTCGCGGCGCTGCTGATCAGTGGTGTGAGCACGATTCTGCAAGCGGTGCGGGTCGGGCGGATCGGGGCCGGACACGTGCTCGTCATGGGTACTTCCGGTGCCTTCATCGCGGTTTGCATCACGGCACTAGTGCAGGGCGGACCGTCCCTGATGGCGAGCCTGATCGTGGTCTCGTCGCTGTTTCAGTTTGCCCTAGCCGCGCGGCTTTCGCTATTGCGCCGGATCCTCACACCGGTTGTCTCCGGCACGGTGATCATGCTGATTGCCGTCACGGTCATGCCGATCGTTTTCGGCTTGCTGACGGATGTGCCCGAGGGTACGCCATCGGCTGCTGCTCCGACTGCGGCCGGCGCGACGCTCGTGGTCCTTGTGGTGCTGGCACTGCGCGCCCCAGTAACTTGGCGGCTGTGGGCACCACTCATCGGCATTGTGGTAGGCTGTGCGGTGGCCGCTCCCTTCGGACTGTACGACATTCAGCCCGTAATCGCAGCGCCTTGGATCGGTTTTCCCGATGGCGCGTGGCCGGGATTGGACCTGACGTTCAGTGCAGAATTCTGGGCACTGCTGCCGGCGTTTGTGGTCGTAACCTTGGTGGGCGCGATTGAAACCATTGGCGACGGCATTGCCATTCAACGGGTCTCGCGGCGCCAGCCCCGGGCAACTGATTTCCGCTTGGTCCAGGGCGCTCTCAATGCCGATGGGATGGGCAACCTGTTGTCCGGGCTCCTCGGGGCACCCCCCAATACGACCTACTCAACCAGCATATCGCTCGCCGAACTCACCGGGGTTGCCGCGCGCCGGGTTGGGGTATATGTCGGGGCCATCTTTGCGGTGCTGGCCTTATCGCCCAAGGTGACAGCCCTCCTGATTGCGATTCCCAATCCCGTGGGCGCGGCCTACGTAACCCTGCTAATAGGCATACTTTTCGTGCAGGGTATGAAGCTGGTCGTTGAGAGCGGCCTCAATAGCCGCAAGGCCGTGGTGGTGGGGTTGTCGTTTTGGATTGGGGTGGGCTTTCAGAATCAGGTAATCTTCGCCGACTTGCTGGGCAAGACGTGGGGCACCTTGCTCGGCAATGGCATGACCGCTGGGGGTATTGCCGCGATTGTGTTGACTGCATTTATGGAGCTGACGGCTCCACGCCGCCGACGCCTAGAGGTCGAGTTAGCCGCTGTCTCGTTGCCCAGGATCGACGAGTTTCTCCGCGCCTTTGCCGCGAAAATCGGCTGGGACGAGCCGGCGACTGAGCGGCTGTGCGCTGCCGGAGAAGAGACCTTGGCGATTCTGACGCAACAAGCTGAGGACGATGCAGCGGCTGACGGACGGCACTTGATCCTCACTGCACGGCCCGCCGAAGGGGCGGTGGAGCTGGAGTTTTTGGCGACTGCTGCGGGAGAAAATCTCGAAGACCGGCTGGCGTTCCTGAGCGAACAGCCCGAGATAATAGACGAACACGAGATTTCGTTCCGTCTGTTGCGGCACTACGCCTCTGCGGTGCGACACCAGAAATACCACGACCTAGACATCATTGCGGTGCAGGTCGAGCGCACGCCTTAGATCGGTTGGGCCTTCCCTTTATTTATGTAAATGGTGCTCGGCCCGTTTTGGCTGTTCGACATTGAACTTAAAAGAGGGTAACGCTAAAATCTCCAGTTGTTCCCGTCCCTCGGTGATGCGGATGATCGCGTTCGATGGCACCTCATCGAACACCTGCTCCTTGCCACTTTTCGGCCAAAAAACCACTAGTTGCGCCACCCGCTCCGCCGAACCCAACCCCACGTACTGACGCAGCGGATTGCCGCCAAAGCTGCCGCCGCTGCTCACCCACCGGTACAGCGACCGCCTTTGGCCGCCCTCCACCACATCGACCCGTAGCTGCGTCCCAATCCCCGACCAATTCGACTCCACCCCCACCACCTCAATAGCTAGCCAGCCGTGACCGAACCCTGGGTTCTCGTATAGCACATCGGCGAACCCGTCGCCGCGATAGGCCCCGCCCATCTGCTCGAATATATCCACATCGCCATCGTGATCCACATCGGCAAATACGACCCCATGCCCCTTCTGTAGATGCCCCAAGCCGCTGGCAAAAGTCACATCGACAAAGCGTTGACCCGCTTGGTTCCAATACAGCACATTGGGCATCAGCTCGGCGTAATCGGTGTCGCCGGTACCCAAGTAGAAATCCAAAAAACCATCGTGGTCTAAATCGCCAAAATTGGCTCCCATAGGTTTGGTCGGCTGCGCGAGGTGGCGGTCTTGGGACACGTCCGCAAAGCCGCCTCGGCCATCGCCGCGATACAGCCGCGCCTTTTCTACGGACACCGAGTGGCCCAAATGCGCGGCGGCGATGTCGGCGATGGTGGCTGAGTATGCGGCGACGAACAGGTCGAGGTGGCCGTCGTTGTCGAAGTCCCAGAACCAGGCTGGGAAGCTGGCCCGAGGGGCGACGACGCCGACGGCGGGGGCCACATCGGTGAAGGTGCCGTCGCCTTGATTGTGGTAGAGCCGGTTGGGCTGCCCGAGATTGGACACGTATAGATCGGGCCAGTGGTCCCCGTCGTAATCGCCCCAGACGACGGCTTTGGCGTGGGCGTATTGGTCAACGCCAGCGGCGGGAGCCACATCGGCGAAGGTGCCGTCGCCTTGATTTTGCAAGAGTTGGCCGGGGGCTACAAAGGTGTCGGTGGTTTCATTGCCGATGTAGAGGTCGAGGTCGCCGTCGAGGTCGTAGTCGGCCCAGGCGGCGGTTTGGGTTGGGTAGTGGTCCGGTCCCAGACCGGCGGCAAAGGTCGCGTCGAAAAAGGTGCCATCGCCTGCATTGCGCAGCAGCGAATTGGGGTGCTGGCCATGTTCGCCGAACCAAGCCCCGCGCAGGACGAGCAGGTCGAGATGGCCGTCGTTGTCGTAGTCAGCTTGCACCAAGTTGAGTCCACCCAACAACCCGTTGAGGTTGGCTGCTTCGGTTTGGTCTGCAAAGGTGCCGTCCCCCCCATTGCGGAAAAAGCGCAGTTGTCCGGCCAAGTCCGATGTCGAGACGAAGAAATCGAGATACCCGTCGCCGTCGAAGTCGTCGGCCACGGCCCCGCCAGAAAGGCTGAAGGTGTCCAGGCCGAGGGCAGGAGCCACATTGACCCAGTGCGGAAACGCTGCTTGAGATTCAAAGGCTGCGGGAGGAATCCGGTGAGCGGGCGGCACCCCTTCGGGATATTGCCCCAAGGTCATATAGGCGATGTTGAGCAGCCAGCGGGCACTTAGGTGCAAGCGCTCCTCGGCGGCGGTATTATCGAGCACGGCTTGGAAATAGGGGATGGCGTGGCGCGATCCTTCGGGGAGGGTATGGAAGCCGCCGGGGCGAATGGGCAGGATGCAGTGGTCGGCGCTGGGGTTGAGGACGCAGTTTTGGCTTTCCCCCAAGCGCAGCCACGCCAGCCCTAGGCGAAAGCGTATCTCATTTACTACCTGAGCAGGGACCGAGTGTTGGCCCGCGAGCATCTCTTCGGCCGCGGTGAGATGGTCTATGGCGCGGCGTTCTCGCCCCAAGAAAAGTTCGGCGATCCCCAAGCGAAAATGGAGACTAATTCGATCTTGGACGGGGGCTGCATCGGTCAGTGCCTGCAACTGATCTTCTAGCTGTCGTAGCTGACCTTCGCCTTGATAGGGATTCTCGTCGAGGTTTTGCGTGCGAACCTCCGCCAAAAGGGCCACCATTTTTCGATGGCTTTCCTCTTGCGAGAGCGAGGCAGCGTGGCTAGCCGAAATCGCGAACAAGAACAAAAAGGGGAGTACATAAGGCATGAATGGCGGCGAGATGCCCGCGTTCCGAGGAGACGCGCCCTCGGGTTTTGATAAGGACTCTAAGTCCATTGCATCGCTCCCTAAGCTGTTTGCTCATAAATAGTACGACGAATTGAAAATGTCGCCCAATCTGCGTAGGAGTGCATTGCGCTTTATCAAAGTGCTGGTCGATGGCGAGTTCGCTGCCGTTGCGGTGGCGTACTAGTACTAATTGACGCAATCAGGAGCCGATGGACAAAACGTTGTGCAACATGAATAAAAATTTATTCATTTGCATAAAAAATTGTGCATGCGACGAGCAGCAAGAGCTAAGCGGCGCAGCGTAGAAATCCTTTCTTATGTTTTAAGTATCATTTTTTTCAATCCTTTAGGGCCTTCCTAAAGGATTTTTTTGTGCGCGGTCGCTCGTTGGCATGAAATCTGCATAGAATCGAGAGACCGACAAGCGCATATTCCAATCTCTTATCTAAATCATGGAGGTGCTCATTGATGATCGGTGTCGGCCATTCGGAGGGGTTCAGTTCACAGGTGGGGGAGGCCACCGATTATCCAAACGAGCAACCAACGGCGGCGGTACTCAGCCGCAGCCCGGTCATCGCCCAGATTCTAAAAAGGGTGCAGCAGGTGGCCGACACGGATATCCAAGTGCTGATATTGGGCGAGACTGGGGTAGGTAAGGACCTGCTCGCCCGAACAATCCACCACCAGAGCGCACGCCGTGCGAAAGCCTTCCGCGCGGTCAATTGCGCCGCCTTGCCCGCCGGCTTGGTCGAAAGTGCGCTGTTTGGCCACGAGAAGGGAGCCTTTACCGGTGCCGCCAAGCGGCACACCGGCTTTTTTGAACAGGCCCACGGCGGCACGCTGTTCCTCGATGAAATCGGCGACATGCCGATGAATGCCCAACGGACCTTGCTGCGGGTCTTGGAGCAGGATCGCCTCACCCGCGTCGGGGGTAGGGTCTCCATCCCGATCGATGTGCGGATCATTGCGGCGACTAATCGCGACCTGCAACGGGCGATTGGGGAAGGGACATTCCGCGAGGATTTATACTACCGCTTGAGTGGGCTTCTCCTAACGGTGCCGCCGTTGCGAGAGCGGCCGGAGGATATTCCCCTGTTGGCAAAGCATTTTGTGCGTCAGTATGCCCACGAGTACCAGCGGCCGATGCGGACATTGAGCAATGAAGTGCTCGCCTACTTGCAGGGGTATGCTTGGCCGGGCAATGTGCGCCAGTTGAAGCAGTGGGTTCGGGGGGCGGTGGTCGTGTCCGAGGGGGAGCGCATGGAGATGGGGGGTGGGGGGTGGGGGGTTGTTGTGGGGTCGTTTTTGCCGTCGTCGGCTGAGGAGGACAAAGACGAGCCGCCGCTAACCGCGGACGAGGCCGAAAAGCAGCGCCTTATGGCAGCGCTTAAGCAGACCAACTGGGTGGTCTCTGGGGAGCGGGGGGCCGCTCGCTTGTTAGGTATGAATCATCAAAAGTTGGTGTATCGGATGGAAAGGTATGGCATACAGCGACCGAAGAAGGGGCGCGGCCCCGCCGATGGGGAAGCGGCGGCTGAGTGAAAAAAAAATTATGCAAATGAAGAAAAAATTATGCAACAGATGGGCGGCGACCCATCAGAGGCGCAGGGTAGAAAACTGCTGCTGTATTTTTAAGTGTCATGTTTTTCAGTCTGTTAGGGCATTTATGAACGGTTTTTTGGGACGAGGCGCGATGGTTGGCACGGGATTTGCGTTATGTATCAGCGATGCCAAGGCGGAACAGGAGGCCGCACAAAATGGCGTCGTTCGTTGCTCAGAATTCACGACTCGCCTAGGCTCGCGGCAGCCGTGGGCTGTATATCGTGCGGGTGGACGCCGAGCGTCGGCCGGCCACCCGCACGATGCTACTCATTCAATAAGGAGACAACCATGATTGGTAGTACCTTGCCTTTTCTTGTGCCGACTCTGCGGTGGGTGGGCATCCTGTTGACGGGGCGATTGCGGCGGCATAGGAAGCCGCAGCGGGTATATTGGTCGTCCGTCACCACTCACCTTCCGTATCTGGTCGGCGTCTGGCCGCTGGAACGGATTTCTCATCTTTCAAGAAGGAGACGTATCATGGAAACAAAAAAGAGGATTTGCTTGCTCTTGGCGGCGCTGCTGAGCCTGAGCGGGGTGCAGCCAGCCGCCGCCACGGACTACCAAGCGTCGGACTATCTGCCGCTGGCCGTGGGCAACTCGTGGACGTACGAGCATTTTTACTTCGACACTGAGGAACCCTACTACCCTGGCGTGGGCTATTATCCTCAATGGCCCACCTATAGGGCTCAATGGCCTGAGGAGCCCCAATTCACGATCACGGTGGAGCGGACGGAGGTCATCGACGGTAAGACGTATTATGTGATCAGTGACATGCCGGCTGGCTGGCCGCCAGCGCCGCCGCATTTCATCGCCGGCAAGAAGCTGCGCTGGGAGGGGACGCATCTGATGGAACGCACCGCCGATGGCGAGCAGGCCATCTATCGCTTCGACGGGGCCAACGAAACCGGCTACGAAATCCCGACCGACGAGGGGAGCAACCGGGTCACGGTGAGATTCCAGTCTGAATCCGTGCCATCTCACTGGTTCAGTTTTCATGGCAATTTTACAGGAGGGCGGGGGTTTAGATTTCTTGCAGGCTATGGCCTTAGTGGAGGCAGGTCGGTGATTTTCCCCCACTTCGAGAACGATATAAGCCCCCTCCACGCGGTCTTAGGAGGCCGCAGGGTGCAGTATGAAGACGCGCTGACACCCACGAACACATCGTCCTCTTCTTGGGGTCAGATCAAGCAGTCGTTATTGGTGAATTCGATGGAAGAGAGGGCCGACCGATGAAGATAAGATTGATCTTCGCTGTCCTACTATCATTGGTCTGTGTAAGTGCCCTCAGCGCCCAAGTACACCGAGATCGGACCTGGGTGTCACCTTGTACGCTAGATGTGGTGTTGGTCACTTTTGACGATGCGACGGAGCGGGCGGGCGGATACGACTATCACTTGCACGACCGGCCCCACGGCTCTAATGACGACGGGGCGTATCCTGATCCTGATTCCAGTTACACACTACGCGAGTTCGAGCGGCTGTTTAGCGGCGGCTACGACAGCCTGCAGGATTCGGCTCTCGTAGGCAACACCGTCAAGGTGGCCAAGGGCAACCATACGCTGCCGGAGGTGTTCGGTAGTGTGCGGGCATACTTTGATGAGATCTCCAATGGGGACTTCGAATTGCGGGTTCGCATGATCAATCCCGCTGATTCACAGGGCTATCCCCGCTGGGTCGAGCTACCGCAAACCAAGGAGCATTATGCCGAGATTGACAGGGGTGATGAGCATAGGCACGACCTGTTTTGGGACGATGCCCAGCGGGCGGCGCAGGACTCGGTGAACCTATGGTATCCGGATACGACCGCGTACGACATCCCCGACAATTCCTATGGACGTGAACGCCGCTTGCGCCACAAGGTGCTTTACCTGTATTCGGGGGCCACGTATTCCGAGCGAAGTCCTGTAGGTCTGCTGCATCCGCACGTGGATCAAACTACACAGTCCCAAGCACCTTCTGCCCGTTGGATTGGCTACCGCTATGTGATGGGCGAGCGCCAAGGCTGGGGTGACGACAGAGATGGCCATAGTGTCGATGAGTTTGCCGGGATCGGCATGCATGCCCACGAAATTGGCCATTTACTAGGCTTTGATCATCCAGATGGAGGGTGGAGTGGGAGGAACGAGTACACAAGTCAGACTACGGGAGACGTTGTGGATGTTGAGAATAATGTAACGGTGGAGTTTACTAGGGCCAACCTGTCGGGCTGGGGCAGTATGCAGAGCGGTGCTCATGGCCCCGAAATAGTTGGGGATGATGGGTATCACTCGCCATATCGCTCTTGTCCCAACCCCTTTAATCCCTTCTTCCGGATGGATTTGGGGTGGAATACCCGTGAGAACATCACGACGACCACCCTCAAAAAGCGCATCGAGCCTGGCCCAGATCATTTCTACGTTGTTCGAGGGGCCAACCATCAGCATTACATTCTAGATTTCCGCACAGCTAGTGGGTTTGGTCAGTATACAGGCTGGCATCGGTTTACCCAATCGCCGGGGCTGCTCATTTGGCGTCGACCCATAGTTCCATACTCTAGGAATGCCCTGCTTATTCCTGCGGATGGCCGGTCTATCTTCGATGCCCGGCATCGACCGGTGCTGGCGGAACCGACGAGTGTGAGTTCCAGCTACACGTACGTATGGCAGGACCGCCTGTCTGATCCGTTTGGGGCTGTCGAGCAGAGAGGCCCATTGGGTTCCCTGCCGGGGCGCGAGCATAGGCCGACGGTCAGACATGCGACGGATGCGACTCATCTGCAGCATGCAACGTACAGCACAACCCTGGAGACTACAGCCGACGCGAATACCGATCCTAGACCCTCGCGTCTGGCGTTTCGCAACATTCGCATCCATCGTGGTGCTTCAGGGGGTGATTATGCAGAGGTGGACATCTATCACAACTATTGGGCTGGCGAACTTGATCGGAACACGACTTGGAGCGGCATAGTGTATGTCGGCGGCGACGTGACGGTGCCTACCAACACCACGCTCACCATCGAACGGGGGACCCAGGTGCGTTTTCTGGCCGACACCGATGACATCGGCGGCGGCAACGACACCGCCCGCTCGGAGTTAATCGTCGAGGGTGAACTTATCGTCGCGGCAGCAAGCGAGGTCAGCGACGGCGGCGTTGCCTTCCGCTCGGCTGCTGACACGCCATCCAATGACGATTGGTATGGCATCCGCGTGGCCAGCGGAGGCACTGCTAACCTGTCGGATGCCACGATCCGCGACGGGTCTCGCTGTGTGCAGAATGAAGGCGGCACTCTCACTATGACGAATGCCACTTTGAGTAATTGCGGCGCGACGGTAACGCTGGATGCGACGCCTCCGTCCGTAGGGCAGGAGATAACGGCGACGCTGGAGGACCCGTCTGTGGGAACAATAACGGATGCACAGTGGCAGCGGCGTCAGAGATCGACCGACGAGTGGACGAACATTACATCGGCGACGAGTCCGGCCTACGAGCCAACAACCGAGGATATCGGCTCTCAGCTCCGGGCGACGGTGCGCTACCAAGCGGAAACGGGTGTGTATCCGTACGCCCAAAGTGCCGCGACCGTGCCGGTGCAGGCCGGGGTGCCTGCCCCGCCGGAGGTAACGGCCACGCCGCTGGACGGGGCCGTGGCGTTGACCATCCTGCTGACAGCCGACAACGGGTCGAAAGTTACCCATCTTGAGTGGCGCAATTCCCACCTAAACGGGCGGAAGCTCGACAACCGGTGGTCGGGGGTGTCCGGCTTTGCCGATCATCATTATCCGCAGTTATTCACCGAGGGCTATACCCATCGTTGGCCGGGTCTGCAAAACGGCCTCGAGTACGGGTTCGAGGTGCGGGTGCGCAACCGGCAAGGCGCGAGTGCGATCGTCTCGGCGACGACCACGCCGCAGGCCGCGTCGCCCGTGTCGGTGTCGTTTGATTCGGCCACGTATGAGGCGTCCGAGGGTGGCGCAGCCGCCACGGTGGGGGTGCGGCTGTCGGAGACGGCGAATCGGACGTTGAGCATCCCGATCACAATCACCGCCGCGAACCACGCCCAGCGCGATTACTCGGTGGGCGGGCTGACGGCTGGTGCGCTGTGGTTTGCCGCGGGAGAACGGGCACAGTCGTTTACGCTCACGGCCAAGGAGGACGCCGATAGTGACGACGAGACGGTAGTGCTGTCGTTTGGTTCGCT
>MKWU01001178.1_pt1 | contig 46918 bp, 47 predicted proteins | sample 809101 | NCBI WGS metagenome assembly MKWU01 (sample SAMN05860141, study PRJNA318959) | sponge metagenome | host: Aplysina aerophoba | place: Slovenia: Piran, Adriatic Sea, Gulf of Piran | collected 2013-05-07 | reverse complement strand
AGCGGAATCTCTCTGGAACCATAGACCGGCTGGCTCTCCCACAGTCGTGGTTGTCCACAATTTCCCGCCCCCAACTGCTGTGGATAACTTTATGATCACGGGGATGAAACCCGTTCATACAAGGGCGAGGTTGACGGCAAGGGTCGTCGACTTGCCGTCGCCCGTGCTGCCTCCGAGCAGGATGGCGCCGTGGCGCGCCATGCGGATCCGGGTGAAGATGGCCGCCTCTTCGGCCGAGAACCCGAGGTCCTCAAGCGTCATCCCGCCATCGAGGCGATCGCGGTAGAAGAGGCGGCAGTACATGTGATCGCTGTCGGGATCGTGGGGACCGCGCTGGCAGCGCAGTCCGCTCACCGCAGACGGCAGCGGCACGGCGCCGCCCGCACGGATCGAGAACCCCTGGAACTCGCCCTTCTGGTAGGACGTCTGTGCCGACCCGTCGACCTTGCTGTGGAAGAGGAAGCCCATGACCTGACGGCCCTCGTCGGCACACAGCGGATGACCGAGTTCCAGCTTCGCGTCGTTGATGATCGCCCACACGCGGCACACGACTCCGTCATGGGCGAAGACGACATCCGATGCCCCTGCCGTGGCAGCCTCGGCGAAGATGGCTCGCAGGCGGGATTTCAGGGTGCCGATGGCGGGCTGCGTCACCGGACTGAGGCCCCCGGACCATGCGGCGGCGACGTCTTGAAGCGTACCGGATCGCCGCGACAGCGCTTGCGGGATCTTGTGGCGCTGCTGCAGCCGTTCGATCTCGGCCGCAAGTTCAGGGTCGTCCTCGTACCCTCGCGCAATCAGGCAGCGCCCGTCGGACCAAACCGCCGCAATCTGTCTCAGACGCTCATGTCCCGCCATGAACGGCAACGGCGCCAGGCTCCCTTCGCCCGGTTCCTGGCGAAAGAAACTGCCGATGAGCGAAGCGGGACCAGAAGCGGACATGGCGGAACATATGAGGAACATATCCGCACGAGACAACCCTTCCCGATATCTCTTTCCCTCAGCATGAGGCCAAAGGCCACAGAGTGAGGAACTCGGAAATCTGACAGGGATTGAAACTCAATTGCTGCGATTGATGCAGGTGACGGTCGAGACTTGTCGCTGATCTGTTGAGGCACTCGCACAACCTGTGGCCAGACGGTTCTTGCGCCCGTGTCAGGCAATGCCGGTTCCCGGGCTGCAAGTGAGCCATCTTCGCAAACGCCCACACATTGCCTCGCACTCTCTACGTCACGCCGCGTGAGGGCAGGTCGCGACAAACTGAAGGCGGCGGTCGAAGAGACGAGGCAGTTTCGCCGTAGGGCGAAGAATGTCCGGTCCTTGCAGGCGGATTTCGTGTGCTTGAAGACAACTGTTTTCCGTCGCCGACGTCGAATCAGGCAAGCGCTGCTCGATTAGCCAGGGTGTCAATCCCCGGGTGATCGCCGGCAAGCTCTCCGGCTCGCACCTCACCAACCCTCAGCGCCCGTGGCAGTGCATCCGCAAGCGGGTAGACCTTGAAGACGTGTGAATTCACGACTTCAGGCACTCGTATACGTCGAGGGCCCTGACCTTGGGCCAGAGCCTCACGATAATCGGGAAGCGCTTGGGCCACACCCAAGTGCAGACGAGCGTCTGCCATGCCCACCGCGCCCGCGATTCCATGCAGACCGCGGCGTCACGCATCACCGAGAACCTGTTGGTCGATTAGATTAAGTATCCCCCGAAATCGGCGGGCAAAGCCGACAGGTCGACATCGGGACCGGTGGTCATCGCTCCGCCACTACTCCGCTGTTTCAAGGGATCACTCCGCGTCTGGCATGCGTTCCGCACGCATGTCCAGAACGCGCACGGCGACCTCCTCCGTCGCCCGGATCATTGCTTCCACCAAGCTCTCATCGACGTCGGTCGCACCTTCGTACTCGGCAACGTTTCGCTTCCGGTGCGCCTGATCGAGCACACGCCATTTCTCGTTCGGAAAATCCAGCGTGTGTCGAAGGCATTGGAACACCAGATAGCGGCTTTCTGAGCGATAACCGGCGATCCGCAATGCCGCCAGGGACAGTGCGTGAGCGGCGTTGTAAGCCAGGTCGAACCGGGACTCGAGACTGAGGCTGCTGTGCTTGGCATCCGCGAGCCGTGTGGTTCCGGAACGGATCAGACCGGCGACTTCCCCGGGTGTCGCAACCTCTGCCTTGAGGCCACCCGTCCTCACCAGATTGTCGAGGTGCTCATGCATCATCAAGGTTGCCCATCAGAACGACATGCGGCGCGTCGAGCACTCGCGTCACAAATCCGGTCCTGTCCGCACGCCGGCGCCGAAACTCGTCTTGTGTATAGAGTATCGGGTTCATACGTCGACCGAGCAGCTCCTCGGCCGGCGCCAGAACGCCATAGACCGCCTCCAACGTCAGCTCGTCCGAAACCAGCAGGAGATCGATGTCGCTTGCCGCCGTATCGGTCCGCCGGGCAACCGATCCGAAGAGCACGGCCAGCGACAGCTTGTCCGCCAGCGGCGCGAGCGCGTCGCCAATGGTCGTCTCAACGCCCACTGTCTTGCGCACGATGCCGCAAATCTCATCGAAGAGAGGCGAATTGGGGTTTGCCATGTAGTACTTGCGGTTGCCGACCCGAGACACGGCGGCGAGACCGCTATCGGCGAGCTTGGCGAGTTCGCGCTGCACCGCCCCTCGCCCGCAGTCCGCGAGAGCGATGATCTCGGTCACGAAAAATTCGCGGTCCGGTTGCCCGAACAGCAGGGCCAGCACCCGCTGCTGCGACGTTGTGAACAAGGCATCGGCGAGTGCCGAAGCGCGCGACTCGCCCCTTCGGCCCGACCCGCTGGCGACCTGCATGGATGTTCCTGTACCCATGTTGGGGAGTATAGTACCCGAACCGGGTATTTCAAGCCATCCGGCACATGTGCCAGGGTCGTACCATGGGCGCGCGCATCACGGAGAGCATCGGCGGGAACTTCGTGGGTCACCTCAAAGACGACGCCCGGCGACTGACGCTTTCAGCTTTTGTCGATGACTGTCGAAAACTGTACCAATTAGCTGAAGTCTGCGGTTGAGCCTTTCACGTTCACCTCTATTCGGGCGTGCGCGATGGCGGCCGCATCCTGCTGGGCAGCAGTGTCCAGCTGCATGCACAGCGCTGTCGACATCGGTGCGTCCGGAAAGGCTGCCGACGGTGTTGAACGCTAAACCGTTGACTTCGATCTGCTTGCGCGCAATCGGGTTGAAGGGCGGGTCTGCCGAACGTATGGTCGGCGACATGAGCAAACATGGGCGCGAACCCGGGCGACCGCCTGACATCCCGGGGCGCCCGAAAGACTGGCGCGATCAGATCAAGGCGGACCTAGCGGCCCAGGTCGAGGCCGGCGGAACGCTTTACGGCGTCCGTTCGGACGGTGCCTATATCGCACGGACCAAGGAAGGGGACCGGGTGCTCAGTCCGCCCGGGCGGAAATCCGCCTGACCCGATCCGCGTCCGGGCCCATTGCGACCCTCTTCGTAGTTGCCGGTCCGAACGGGTGCGGCAAGTCCAGTCTGACGCGCACCACCTGGTTTTGGGACGTTGACGTCATCGACCCCGATGCCATTGCGCGTAGCATGACGGCCGGACAGGCGGCGCGTGAGGCGCTGCGCCGACGACGGGTTGCGCTCGGCCGGAGAAGGACGCATCTGGTGGAGGCCACGCTTGCCGGTTCCGGCATTCTCAAACACATGACGGCCGCGAGGCGGGCAGACTACCGGGTCGTCCTGCACTACGTGTCCGTTGGTTCCCCGGACCAGGCGCTCGACCGTATCCGCAACCGGGTCGCGCTCGGCGGCCACGATGTCCCGGAAGCCGCCGTCCGGCGCCGGTTTGCGCGATCGCACGCCAATCTCCCGGCGGCGATGGCGCGGGCCGACCTGACCGTGCTCTTAAGACAACGCCGATCCCGACCGGCCGTACCGGGAGGTTGCGATCTTCGGGACGGGACCCGGTGGATCACCAGGGATGTACCAGGCTGGACGGAAGCGACTATCGGCAAGACCGGGCGGCCGTACCGTCGATGACACAGGCGGGCATCTCCGATTCGTCCGGTACACCTGCATCGGGAGTTATGGGAACGTCCCGCTTGCAACGAGAGTGAACGTCCACTACGTGATGGCGGCAGGTGAACCGGAGGAATGCTGATGAAACTGGCCCTTTCGATTCTTGTTGCGGGTGCTGTGAGCGTGTCTGCGGCTGCGGCCGGAGACGAGGGCACCGTCAGGTTCGTAAGAACCTATGTCCAGGACTACACCACCATTGATCATGCGGGTGCACAGGTGACCGGCGGCTCCCTCAAGGGCGTTGTCAGCGTCATCGATGCCAGCGACGGGCCCTTTGCTCCGGGAGCGCACTTCCCCGTGACCTGCATCGTCACGTCGAGGACTTCCGGAGAGGACTTCATGCTGGAAGCTCCCTGCACCGCTGAGGATGCTTCGGGAGACCAGTGGTACACGACATCGAGACGCAGCAGCGGCGATATCGAGACCGGTGGCGGTGGCGGCATGGAACTTGCCGGCGGCACGGGAGCCTTTGCCGGCGTGACCGGTTCATGCACGTATGATGTCAGCTATCTCGACGGCTGGGTCGCCATGATCGCGGACTGTACCTGGCAACGGCAGGTGGACGGAGAGGGATGACGACCATGTCCAGTGAAGTGCTGTGCGGGATTGACGGCAAGATTGCCACGGTGACCATCAACCGGGCATCGAAGATGAATTCCATCAATCCCCCGTTCATGAAGGAACTCTCCGACACCTTCCGGGATCTCGACGATAATCCGGAAATATCGGTCATCATCCTGACCAGTGCAGGGCCGCATTTCGGAGCGGGCTACGATCTGAAATATGCCTGGGGCGAGACCTATGGCCGGGGTCCGATGGGTGCGCGAAAGATGCTGAAAGACTGCGCCGACTTCGAGTTCGGGCCGTGGGACTGTTCGAAACCCGTCATCGCCATGGTGCGGGGATACTGTCTCGCGGGTTCGTGCGAACTCGCCATGATGTGCTGCATCACCTATGCCAGCGACACCGCGATGTTCGGCGAACCGGAGATCCGCTTCTCGACAGCTCCGCCGGCGGTCATCATGCCCTGGATCATCGGTCTCAAGCGGACCCGCGAACTCCTCTACACCGGTGACATGATCACCGCTGAGGAGGCGCGCAGTTTCGGCATGGTGAACAAGGTGTTCCCCGATGACCGCCTCGAGGAGGAGACCATGCGCTACGCCCGCCGTGCCGCGGCCATCTCCCTTGAAGGCCTGCAGACCACCAAGGCTGCCATCAACCAGAGTGCCGAGATCGCCGGCATGAGAAGCGCCATCACCTACGGAGTCGAGGTTGGCGGCATCCTCGATTCGGCCGAGACGGAGCAGTACAGGCAGTTCGAGGCGGTGAAGAAGGAAAAGGGACTGAGTGCCGCCATCAGGTGGCGGGAAAGCCAGTTCGAGTAGGCGTCACCCACTGTCGTCGGGCCGGGCAGACCTCCTGGTGGCAGCCCGGAAAGGGCGGTCCGGACGGTATTATTCGGGAACCGTCTCGGGGTCCACGCCCCACAGTGTTTCCATCGCCATCCAGCCTCTCGTGCTGGCGACGGTGACCTGGCACCAGCCTCCCTCGCACGGTCCGAGCTTGGCGATGACACCGGGTTCGGCGCGGAAGACGGGGGTACTCGCCGCATCGGGGCGGTCGTGGGCGGTGGCCAACGTCGCTCCGGCAACGATCACGGTCCGGGTGCCCGACAGCATCACCCGGTGAATCCAGCCCTCCTCCCCGTCGATGTCGCGGACAAGGCGCCAGACGTCCTTTTCGTCGGTGATCTGGATCGGCATGTCCTTGCGGACGTAGACCCACTTGACCGGATAGTCCTTGCCCGGTCCGACGCGCATGTAGACCTCGTCGGCCTTGAGTGATGCGAATCGCGGCAACGCCGCCGGATCGGCAGCCGACAGGGAGTGTGCAAAGGCGGCGCATAGAGCGAGGCACCAAAGCAGGAACAACGCTCCGCGTTGCCTGCCGGCCAGGTATCTGGTAGGGAACGCGACCACAGGAACCCGCATGTTCCCGGTCGTCAAGGCAGTGAAGAAGCGCATGGCCCGACCCAGAAAACCCGTTGTCATTGTAACCAGAAAGCTCCCCGACGTCATCGAGACGCGCATGATGGAGTTGTTCGACACCAGGCTCAATGACGATGACCATCCCATGCCGCGTGAGGAGCTGGTCGAGGCGGCCAGAACCGCCGATATTCTCGTGCCGACGCTCACCGACCGGATCGACAAGGCAATTCTGGCGCAGGCCGGCGACAGCCTGAGACTGATTGCCAACTTCGGCACCGGTGTCGATCACATCGACCTTGCCGCGGCCCGCGAACGGGGCATCACCGTCACCAACACGCCGGGCGTCCTCACCGAAGACACGGCCGACATGACCCTGGCCCTCATCCTCGATGTGATTCGTCGGGTGAGCCAGGGGGAGCGGCTGATCCGCAACGGCTTGTGGTCAGGATGGAGTCCCACCCACATGCTCGGTCACCGTCTGTGGGGCAAGCGACTTGGCATCGTCGGCATGGGACGCATCGGTTCGGCGGTGGCGCGGCGCGCCAGAGGGTTCGGACTGTCGATCCACTACCACAACCGGCGGCGGCTGCCGGACTATGCCGAACAGGAACTCGAGGCGACCTGGTGGGAGAGTCTCGACCAGATGCTGGCCCGCATGGACATCGTTTCCGTCAACTGTCCCCACACGCCGGCGACGTTCCATCTCCTGTCGGCCCGCCGCCTCAAGCTGCTGAAGCCCACATCTGTCATCGTCAACACGTCACGCGGCGAGGTCATCGACGAGCAGGCGCTGATCCGCATGCTCAAGGCCAACCAGATCGCCGGTGCCGGCCTCGATGTCTTCGAGCACGAGCCCGCGGTCAGCCCGATGCTCGTGGCTCTCGAGAATGTGGTGCTTCTGCCTCACATGGGTTCGGCGACGATCGAAGGCCGGATCGACATGGGCGAGAAAGTTCTCATCAACATCAAGACCTTCGCCGACGGCCACAAACCACCCGACCGCGTCATCGACACACTCTTGTAAGCGGATCCGCTGCGGTCCATCTCATGGTGCCTTACGTTCCCGGTTGCCGGAAACGCTCGGGAAACTGATTGACGAGATGACGGGCGTAGCTGACCGGCTCGCCTGATGGTGGTGCGACGACCGATTCGAAGTCGGGCTCGATGAATATCCCCATCGAACATCGCTCGGCATCCTGCCCGCCCAGAACCTGGTGCGGCGTGGCCCGCAGGCAGCGGTCGCTCGGTACTTCCATGAGATCGCCGCAATGAACCGACAGCCCGTCGGCGACGACGGGAACATCACGCCATCTGCCGTCGGGCCCCTGCATCTGCAAGCCACCGATGCTGTCCTGCCAGATGATGGAGAGAACACCGGTATCCACGTGGCAGCTCGTGATGACACCGGAACCCTCGCCGGTTCCGGAGACATTGCCATGAAGGAGGCGCAGGGTTGCATTGCGCCCCCTGGCCGGCGCCACCATCACATCCTCGTCGAGACCCAGTCCCCGCGAAACCGCCGCAAGCAGGGTCACGCCGACATCGCGCAGGTCGTTGAGCATGGCGAGAGTCGCCTTGCGCCAGCCCCGCCAGGGTTCGTCCCCCGGCCAGGCATTGGGTTCGCGGAAGGATTCGGCGCCAGGCACGTCGGGCGATGTCATTGGCGGTTCGGGACCGACATCGAAGGATTCCCGCCTCGACCACGACTCGTTTTCCGTCATGGGGTAATAGCCCCGGTAGATGTTCCGGTTCTCCGTACGGAAGCGACTGACGGCGCACGATTCCTTCGAGTCGCTTGCCATGCGAAAGAAGGCGCAGAGCCGGGAGGCCTGCCGGTCGATTCCCGGCCAGGCGCCGCGGGCGACAAAGCTGCCATGAGTTTCGAGGGCACGGGCGATGGCACGGTCCGTCCGTTCGCACGGACCACGTGACGGACCGAAGAGTGTGGCGACATCGATGATGCGGGTGCATTCGGACGTCAGGCGGTTCATCGGCCCCTTCCTATCGAGTTCAGAAACTGACCATCTCGCCGTGGTCGATGGCATGGATGAGCGTCACGAGCCCTGCCACCTCGATATCGGTGTCGTCACGCAGGGAGTCGGCATCCCATCCCGTCGCGCGCAGGCCGCTTTCACACACGATGAATGACACATCGAGTGCCCGGCAAGCGTCCAGCAGGGTTTCGATGTCGGCCACACCCCTGGCCTTCATGTCGTCGTCGCGCGAGGCGCCGTCCAGTTGCCGCCATCCTTCGCAACCTACAAGGAGCGGGATCGCGTCCATGGTGACGAAGAAGACGACACGGCGATCGATCGCGGCCGCGGCTGCGGCCGTCATCAGCGCAAAATGAACGCGCAGGTAGTCGCCCGAAAGGACGATGAGGCCAAGTGAGGCCTTCACGTCAACGGGCGACCTGCCGGTCGGGGTCAAACCAGGTTTCCGTGCGGCCATCGACATGCATGCCGTCGTCGCCGTAATAGCGCCTCTGGTTCGCGTTGACGGGGCGGGGCGGATCCGCCTTGAGCCAAAGGCGCAGGAGGAGGCGTTTCCGGTCGTCCTGCGGCCAGTCCTCGAACGCGGTGCGGGAATGGAGCACCGTGTAGTTGTTGATGAAGGAGGCCCACCCGGGGCGCAGGTGGAAGCGGAACTGCATCGTGTCGCGTTCGACTACCTCGCAGAACACATCGAGAGCCTCGCTCTGCCGCGCGTCGAGCGGAATGCCGGTTTCCTCGGCCGCCATGCGGATGAACTCGCGCAGGAAGATACACGAAAGGCGGCCCTTCTCGTAACCGAAGACGGGAACGGGGTAGTCCGTCACCAGCCCCTGGCCGGGAGGCTGTTCGCCGAACCAGTGGTAGTGATACCCGGTGAAAAGCGGTTCCAGGAGATCGGGCCGGGATCGTGCAATTTCGTTGTAGACGGCAACCGAACTGACCAGCCGGCTCTCGCCCCCGGACATCGCCTCGCGAAGGCACAGGAGACTCACGATGTCGTCCGAATCCGTGTGGAGGTTGAGCTCCTTGGCGCTGCGGTATCCACGTTCCCGCTTACCGGCTTTCGACACGTCGATCACGTAACCGAGCCGGTCACCCATCGGACTCTGCGAGACACCTCGCCCGAAACTGGTGCCGAAGGCCCAGTAGGCCATGCCCAGTTCGTCGTGGCTCATCTCGTCCAGCGGCCATCCGCGTACCAGGACAAGACCGCGCCCCTCCATCAGCTCATGACGCAGCGCCCGAAGATCCTCCGCGATCTCCGGCATGGCCGCGTCCGCCTCCGTCAGTTCCTGAAGGGAATGACCCGATTCCCGCGCCCGGCGGATCACGGACCACAGCGCATCCCGATGCCGATCCTCGAGATCGAAGGAGACGTCGTCTGGGCCGGCGAAATCGCTTCCCTTCCATGCGGACGGATGATCGATGATGGCAGTGTGCACGTCGTTGCATCCCCAGCCTTGCCTGCGGCATCGAGTATGCGTCCACAGCGGGATGATTTCCATACCGCACATGTCCGATTTACGAAGAGATCCGTGCCAGGCCGGTCACGTTCCTGGCGGCCGCTTTCGCGGAACAACGCCGACGGTAGCCGCGGCATGAGGAAGGCGGGATCGGTGGCGGCCCCAGCGAGTCTGGTGGAACTGACCGGACGGCTGCCAACGGATGATCGAGCACCTTGTTCAGCGCCCGGGTTATGGAGCGTGTTCCGCCTGGGGCAACGGGCATTCGCACTCCTGGACGGCTTCCCTGCGATACGGAAAATCCCGGTGTTGGTGACCGCAATGCCTGGTGCGCGGGACCAGGGGCTGCACGAACGCGCCGGCATCGACGCCATGGTGTGCCGGTAGTACGCTTGAGCCGGAATCGGCGTGGCCCGGACGGGCCATGCCACACGGGTAGTACATATGGGAAACGGTATGACGAATCACCGGCCGGACGGACTGGCAGGCGGCGTGCGCATCGGCATCGACATCGGCGGTACCTTCACGGACGTGGTGCTGGAACGCGACGGTGTGCGTCATGCCACCAAGATCCTGACGACGGCAGCGCCGGCCGAGGGATTCATGGCCGGTCTCCAGGAGGTGATGGATGCCGCCGGCGCCGTTGCCGGTGACGTCGGTCTCGTCCTGCACGGTACGACCCTGGCGACCAACGCCCTGATCGAGCGCAAGGGGGCCGTGACGGCGCTCTTCGTCACCGAGGGTCACCGGGATTCCCTGGAGATCGCCTACGAGAACCGTTTCGATCAGTACGACATCCTGGCCGACCGCTCCCGTCCCCTGGTGCCGCGCAGCCTGAGGCTCCCGGTCCCCGAACGGATGAACGCCAGGGGCGAGGTACTCGTGGATCTCGACGAAGAGGCCGTCGTTGCCTGGATCGAGCACCTCGGTGAGATGGGTGTCGCCAGCGTCGCCGTCGGCCTGCTTCACGCCTACGCCAATCCGCGGCACGAGCGGCGCATTGCCGCCATGATCGCCGAACGTCTGCCCCACGTGGCCGTCTCGGTCTCCAGCGACGTCTGTCCGGAAATCAGGGAGTACGAACGCCAGACGACCACCGTGGCGAACGCCTACATCAAGCCGGCCATGGCCGCCTACCTCGCCGACGTGGAACACGCCCTCGAAGCGGCGGGATTCACCTGCCCGTGTCTCCTCATGACCTCGGGCGGCAGCCTCGTCACCATCGCGACGGCACGGGCGTACCCGGTGCGGCTCATCGAGTCGGGCCCTGCGGGAGGGGCGATTCTGGCCGGTCACATCGCGCGGACCATGGGGGATGACAAGGTCGTCAGCTTCGACATGGGGGGCACCACGGCCAAGATCTGCCTTCTTGATCACGGTGAACCGCTGTTGGGTCGCAATTTCGAGGTCGACCGGGCCCATCGCTTCATGAAGGGAAGCGGCATTCCGCTCAAGATTCCCGTCGTGGAGATGGTCGAGATCGGTGCCGGTGGCGGTTCCATCGCATCCGTCGACCAGCTCGGCAGGATCCAGGTGGGCCCGCAGAGCGCCGGCGCCGAACCCGGCCCGGCATGCTATGGCAAGGGCGCCGCCGATCCCGCGGTCACGGATGCCAACCTGACCCTGGGCCGTCTCGACGCGGCGGACTTCGCCGGAGGCGCCTTCGATCTTGACCCGCAGGCGGCGGCTGAGGCGATCCTGGATGGCGTCGGCAGGCCGCTGTCGCAGAACGCCGTCGAGGCGGCGCAGGGCATTGTCGAAATCGTCGATGAGAACATGGCCGCAGCGGCACGCGTGCATGCGATCGAACGCGGCAAGGAGATCGAGGACCGCACCATGATCGCCTTTGGCGGAGCAGCGCCCGTGCATGCCCTGCGCGTCGCCGAGAAGCTGGGCATCCGCAAGGTCGTCGTTCCCGTCAATGCCGGCGTCGGATCGGCTGTCGGACTGCTGCTTGCTCCGGTCGCCTACGAGGTGGTGCGCAGCCACTACCAGCGCCTTTCCCGCTTCGATGCCTCCACCCTCAATACGCTCTTCGCCGCCATGAGCCGGGAGGCGCGCGACGTGGTGGCCCAGGGTGCGCCTGGGCAGGCGGTGAGCGAGCATCGCCATGCTTTCGCCCGCTACATCGGACAGGGCCACGAAATCCGGGTCGATCTTCCGGACCGGACGCTCACTGACCGGGATGCACGGTGGATCACCGATGCCTTCGAGGAGGCCTATCGACGGCAGTTCGGCAGAACGGTTCCGGGTCTCGAGGTCGAGGTGCTGACCTGGTCGCTGACCGCCGTGGCAGGTGTGGCTCATTCTTCCGCCAGCCGGATGGCGCCGGCGACGATTGCCGACGCCGGCGCAAGGACGTTCCGGGGCATCGTCTTCCCCGGTCACGACGAGGCGAGCAGGACCGCCATTCTCCCGCGCCATGGGCTGGCGCCAGGAGAGGAAGTGACGGGCCCTGCGGCGATTGTCGAAACGCAGACCACGACCATCGTGTCGTCCGGCTGGCAGGGCTCCCTCGAGGCAGACGGACATCTCGTGTTCGAGCATGGCAGCGAAGTCACTGCACACCTGGTGGCGGGACTGCGGCATCAGGTGCTGTGGGACCGGCTCATCGCTGCCGTCGAGGAGCAGGCACAGGCGATCATCCGCACGGCCTTTTCCACGACCGTGCGCGAAGCCGGAGACTTGTCTGCAGGCATCTTCGACCTTAAGGGCCGAATGCTCGCCCAGGCGGTGACCGGGACGCCCGGCCACGTCAACGCGATGCCCGCGGCGGTCGGATTCTTCCTCGACAAGTACCCCGTCTCCTCCATGAAGGAGGGTGACGTCTTCGTGACCAATGATCCCTGGCACGGCACCGGGCACCTCTTCGACTTCACGGTCGTGACCCCGTGTTTCCGCAACGGCGCCGTGGTGGGGCTCTTTGCCTCGACGGTGCATGTCGTCGACATCGGAGGTCCCGGTTTCGGCCCCGACTCGGGCCAGGTGTACGAGGAGGGCCTGTGCATTCCGATCATGCGCCTCTTCGACGGCGGCGAGGCCAACGAGAGCGTGTTCGAGATCATCCGGGCCAACGTGAGGGAACCGGTCCAGGTCGTCGGCGATCTCTACTCGCTCGCCACCAGCAATGACGTGGGGTGCCGGCGCCTGAGGGAGTTGATGGACGAGTTCTCCATGAACGGACTCGAGGAAATTGCCGATCACATCATCGAGACGTCGAGGGTCGCCATGCTGGAGATCATCGGCGCGCTTCCGCATGGAACCTGGACCCATGCGATGACAGTCGACGGTTACGACGACCCGGTCGACCTCAGGGCATCCCTGACGGTGTCACGAGGCGGCATTGACATCGACCTTGCCGGAACGTCACCCATGTCGCCCTACGGCATCAACGTGCCGATCACCTACACCCAGGCCTATGCCACCTTCGGTGTGCGGTCCGTCGTCGGCCGCGACGTTCCCAACAACACGGGCTCCCTGGAAACGGTCAGGGTGACGGCGCCGGAGGGCTCCATTCTCAATGCACCGCGGCCGGCGGCAGTCACCGTGCGCCACGTCATCGGCCAGATGCTGCCCGATGTGGTTCTGGGCTGCCTCGGCCAGGCCCTGCCCGGTGAGGTTCCGGCAGAGGGAAGTTCGAGTCTGTGGAATCCCTCCTTCATCGGCGGTCACGGCGTCACCGGAAGCCACGACTACGGTGATGCCACGCCGTTCTCCGTCACCGTCTTCCATTCCGGTGGCACCGGCGCCAGGCCCGGAAAGGACGGACTTGCGGCGACGGCGTTCCCTTCGGGAGTGAGGAACACGCCGGTCGAGATCACCGAATCCATCGCACCTCTCGTCTTCACCCGCAAGGAACTGCGCGAGGCGTCCGGCGGTGAGGGCAGGTACCGCGGCGGCAATGGACAGGTTATCGAAGTGGAGCACGCCGAAGGCGCTCCCTTCGCGGTCCTGGCGCTGTTCGACCGCATCGACCATCCCGCCCGCGGCCGTGACGGCGGCGGCAGCGGCGCACCCGGAGCGATCCGTCTTGCCAGTGGAGTGGATCTCAAGGGCAAGGGAAAACAGATCGTGCCTTCAGGAGAACGGCTCATTCTCGAACTCCCGGGAGGTGGCGGTTTGGGAGAGGCCGGGCACGAGGAGACCGATGCCGCCGGCTGATCCCTCCGGAGTGCGCCTGCCACGGGATATCCGGCGTATCGGCGCCTGCGTGTCCTTCCATGCTGCCCGTGGGGCGGATCGTGAGGCGGCTGTCGCCTGCACCGTCAGGATGACCTACCGGGATCTCGACCGATCGGTGCAGCGCTGGGCGAAAGCCTTTCTCGCCGCCGGACTGGGACATGGTGACAGGGTGGCCATGCTGGCGCCCGCCTCGACGGAGTGGCTGGCGGTCATGCTCGCGGTCACCGACATCGGAGCCATCTGGACAGGGTTCCATCCGCGCTACCGTTTGCCGGAGTTCCGCCATGTCACGGCGCTGACCGGGCCGAAGGTGCTTGTCGCCTTTCGCCACATTCACGGCAGGGATTACGCCACGGAGCTCCGCGCATTGCGGGCCGAGACGCCGACGCTCGTCGACATGGTGATGATCGATGAGCCACTCGACGATGCGACCATGGCAGGGACCTTCCTCGAAGCGGGTGCCGGAATCAGCGACCGGGACCTCGACCGCCACCGGGATGCCGTGACGGTCGACGATACGGCCGTCCTCATCTTCACATCCGGCACCACGGGCCGACCCAAGGCGGCCATGGTCCGCCACCGGGCACTCCTGGTCGGCGCCAGGGTCGAGAACGAGCACTGGCCCATGACGCGGCCCCGACTCCTTCACATGATGCCCGTCAACCACATCGCCGGTATCGGCATGACGGCCGTCTTTGCCCTGTGGACGGGCGGAACCCTCGTCTTTCAGTCCAGGTTTGACGCGGGCGATCTGCTGCGCCTGATCGAGAAGGAACGGATCGATCACGTGCTGGGGTCGCCGGTCCAGTTTCACATGATGGCCCATCACGCGGATGCAGGGCGCCGCGACCTTGGAAGCCTGAAATACATCACGTGGGGAGGCGCACCGATGGCAGCATCGCTGGTGGCGAGACTGAACGGCCTGCCAGGCCATCTGTGCACCAGTTTCGGCATGACCGAACTCGGGCTCTATGTCACCTTCACCAGACCCGATGACGATTTCGAGATCCTGAGCAGCACCATCGGCAAGCCACACGCCGATTTCGATATCCGCATCGCCGATGCCGACGGCAATATCGCGCCACCGGGAGGCCGTGGAGAGATCCAGGCAAGGGGGCCATGGCTTCTCGCCGGTTACTGGGGCGATGCGGAGGCGACTCGTCAGGCCTATACGGCAGACGGCTGGTTTCGCACCGGCGATGTCGTGCGGGTGCGCGAGGATGGCAACCTGGAGATCGTCGGGCGGACGAAGGAGATGTATATCTCCGGGGGATTCAACATCTATCCGCGGGAGATCGAGGTGGTTCTCGAGGAGCACCCCGACGTCGGCCTGGTGGCCGTCATGGGTGTTCCCCACGAGGTGTTCGGCGAGGTCGGCCACGCCTTTGTCGAACCCCTTCCGGGCGCCCTGCCCGGGACCGGTGAACTCGATCTCTGGTGCCGCGAACGCCTTGCCAACTACAAGGTGCCCAAGACCTTCGAGATCGATCAGGAACTGCCACGCCTGCCCATCGGGAAGATCGACAGGCAGGCCCTCAAAGAGCGCCTGGAGGCGAGATCATGACGCAGGACGGACCCACCCCCCAGCGCGACATCACCGGTCTGCAAGAGTGTGTGACACGCCATGGATTCGGCATGTTTCTCGATGCCGTCGACAGGGAGACGACGGCGGCAATCCGCGAGCGTGTCCTGGAGCAGGCGGCAGCCGAACGGCAGGTCAACCTCCACACCACCAACACTGCGGTCGAACCCGAAGACGACGTCAACCAGTGGGTTGCCTTCCTGCCGAACAAGGGACGCATCTTCCGGTGCCTCATCAACAACCGCCCGTGCCTCGACATCGTCCGCTTCATTCTGGGAAGGGATGCCATCCTGTCGGAGTTTTCCGCGCACATCACGTGGCCCGGAAACCGGGAGATGGCGCTCCACATCGACCAGTGGTTCATGCCCCATCCCGTGCTGCCAGGCGAGGACTATCCGCGTCCCTCCGACATCACGCGAAGCCGCCAGCACTGCGGTGATCCGGTGCCGGCCACAGGACCCGTCAACCCGCCGGTGGTCTGCAACGTCATGTTCGCCATCACGGACTTCACCCTGACCAACGGCGCCACCCGCCTGGTTCCCGGAAGCCACCTTTCGGGCTGCCACCCGGACCCCGCAGGGCGCTACGCAACAGTCCACGCCGAAATCCCGGCGGGGAGTTTCGTTGTCTGGGAGGGCCGCACCTGGCATGCCGCGAGCCTCAACACCGGAACCGGCCCCCGCATCGGCATCACCACCTACTGGTCGGCACCCTTCCTGCGCCAGTTGCTCAACTTCTCCTATGGTCTGCGCCCGGAAGTCGCCGCCGATCTCACCGAACACGAACGCGGCCTGATGGGCTTCAGGACCTGGAGCACCTACGGCACCAGCGACGATTTCGAGTCCGAGTGGGCCCGGCCCGGCTCCGACAACACAGGCCCGCTTGGCCGCTGAACAGCACGTCGCCGGACGTGTCGAAGGGCCATACTTCAGTGATTCAACCATTTTCACCGCATGGTGAAACAACACAGAACAGTAAAACTGCTGCAGAGTGTGGGCCGTGGACGAGATCGGCACCTTGCTTGATCGCGACCCGAACACAGAGATCATCGCAGTCCGCCACGAGCAGAATCCCGCGCCCGGCTACCATCTCGGTATCTGGATCGATTTCGATCACGGTGGTGTCCGCCATGCACTCCTCATGGCGATCAAGGCAAATGGAGCGCCGCGCTTTGCCTGTTCCACGGTCTACCAGCTCGAGAGCTGCATCGCGCATCTGCATCGATCCGAAGGCCGGGACGTCACCCGGCAGTCGGCTTCTTGCAGCATGCCGCCCCATCAGGCGGCGGCAGGAACCCGGTATCTCTGCTTCCACCGCCTTGGCGATGCGCGCCATCCTGTTGGCGAGCGCTACCGCGATCAGCATCCGCGGCTTGCACGCCAGCATCCCGGCGAGCCAGGTATCGGGCGTTGAGCCGCGGCGGTTCGCATGGCGCACGACCTCCATGGCGCCGATGATCAGCAGCCGTCTGAGATCGCGCTGGCCCCTCTTCAAAATCCTGCCCAGTCTCGGATTGCTCCCGGTCGTGTGCTGGCGCGGCACAAGGCCCAGCCAGGCGGCAAGGTCCCGGCCGCGACGGAAGCTCTCGAGCGGCGGTGCAAAGTCCCGCAGCGCCATCGTGGTGATCGGCTCGCCCCCCGGGATGATCATCAGCCGTGCCGCGTCGTCGTCGCGCCCGGCCGCCTCACCAACCTCCTTCGCCAGACCGGCAATCTCGGCATCGAGGGCCACGATTCGGTCGAACAGCAGCGCACCCGAACCGGCAATCCCGGATCCTCCCAGGGCTTGCGCCAGGCGCGCGACGTGGGCCTCTCCCTGCGGCGCTGCGATCCCGAACTCCGCCAGGTGACCGCGCAGAGCATTGATCGTCTGCGTGCGCTGGCACACCAGAAGATCGCGCCTGCGGAACAGCATCCCGCGAGCCTGCGGACTTCACGGACTCCAGCTATCGGATCAATGGGCTGCCAGCCGTCAACGAGCCTAGCCGGAACTTCATCGGGTCTGAAGTAGGCGGGTTTGTTCCAACGCCGTGACTTGACGCGATTGTTGGTCTGAGTGCCGTGGTCTCAACCTGTCATGTTTATGGGAACAGAATGCCAGTTTACGCCTCCCCGATCATGCCGAATGCACAACAAATGCAGCGAGTTAGATCAGTTGAGTACCGATGAAGTTCCGCCTAGCCACGCCACCGCGTGACGCGAAGTGCCACCAAGCTTACGACGACGGTCAGGAGCATGATCAACATCGCCACAATGTTGATCGTCGGGTTGACGCCCATCCTGAGCATTCCCCACAGGAACGTCGGCAAGGTATTGCCGCCACCGATTGTAAAGAACGTGACGATGAAGTCGTCCACCGACAAAGCCATCGCGACCATCGCTGCGCCGATGATAGTTGGACGAATGATTGGAAATGTCACCGTCACGAAGGCCCTAAAGTGAGAAGCACCGAGGTCGCGTGCGCTGTGCACAATTCTGTAGTCAAATCCGATCATTCGAGCCTGAACGATGAGAATCACAAATGGCTGAGTAAACACGAGATGGGCCAGGATTACGGTGAACAGTCCCAGTCTGACTTCCACCGTGCTGAAATAGGTCAGGAGAGCAACACCAAGCACAAGCGGTGGCAACATGATCGGAAACATGATGAGAAGCATGATTGGTCCAACGTATCTGGCGCGGACTCGAGCCAGTACCATGGCTGCGCTTGTACCAAGCAGGGTGGATACGACTCCCACCGTGCCGGTGACGATCAGGCTGTTTCGTAGCGCGTCCCAGAACGCTGGTCTCTCAAACAGTTTTGCAAACCAATCAAGAGTGAAACCGGTGATAGGAAAGGTCACCAATGATCGCTCGCTGAAGCAGAAAAGTACAAGCACCAGCAATGGTGTGAGCATGAACAGCACGACTGCAACGGCGAACAGTCGAAGGAGTATTGTGGGAAGGTCGCTCATCGCACACGAAGTACCGTGAAAACTAATGTGCCAACAACAAGGATCACGACCAGGCAAATGCCGATGACGGTGAATGCCATCGCCGATCCCATCGCCGCGTCGCCATGGAATCCAAACTGCAGCTGAATCAGTTTCCCGATCATGGATGTGTAGGGGCCGCCGATGAGCAGGGGCGTCACGAAATCACCAGCCGCGAAAATAAGGGAGAGAGAAAAGGCGATCAGAATTCCGACGCGGCATTGCGGCAGCACGACATCCCAAACCACACGAAATCGACTCGCCCCCAGATCACGGGCGGCTCGCAATGGCATATCCTCTATGGATCGAAGCGCTCCGTAGATGGGAAGAATCGCCAGGGGCAGGGTGTAATGGCTTAGGGTGATGACAACGGCAACCGGGTTATAGAGCAAGAAGGTAATCGGCTCATTGACGATGCCGAGGAGCCCCAATGCCGAATTGATAACGCCGGCTTGTCCGAGGATTGTCTTCCAGACATAGATCTTGGTGAGATAGCCACCGAACAGGGCGATCAGGACGACAAAGAGCAACGGTGTCCCATACTTTCCCGCCTTGAAACGGACGACATACGCGAAGACGAATGCCAAGGTTGTTACGATCACCGCAATTGTGAACGCGATCTCGAACGTGAAGATGAGGGATACTGAGTGAGACTGTAGCGTCTTTGCGTAGTTGGCCAAGGATGCATCAGGCACAAGACGGAAAAGATGCACACGCCAGAAGCTGATCACAAAGAAGTAAAGCAGAGGCGCGACGAAAACCAAGAGATACACTGTCAGATAAGGCAGAGCCAACCACCCTCGAGATCGAATGGCCGGGGTCATTCAGTATCCAACACACGTTGATCGACCATGTTCCAGACCACATTCACCTTGTTGCCCATCGCGAAGCGATCACTCAGGCCCGACGGCGGCGTATAGACCGTGATGGCATTGCCCGGAACTTCGACGACGTACTTCATTCTCGAGCCGAGAAAGACAGCATCTCGGACCGTCCCTTGCATCACGACTTTGCCGTCCACGGCCGGAGCGTCGTCGAGCATCGTCAGCGACATCGCCTCAGGGCGGACGACGGTCGCGACCGTCCCGTCGGATCCTTTGGAGGGGAAGGCGGTTCCGGCGTCAAGGACGACAACTCCTGACGTCCGGCGTCCCGGCAAGACATTCGCTTCACCGATAAAATTCGAGACAAATTGTGTTCTGGGTGTCGAGTAGATCTCCTCGGGGCTTCCTTCCTGAACCAAAAGGCCGTCTCTCATGACGGCAATGCGATTTGCCAGACCCATTGCCTCGTTCTGATCGTGAGTCACGAACACGAACGTGCCGCCAATGGATTGGTGGATTCGGCGCAGCTCCTGTTGCATGGAGTTTCGAAGCTTCAGATCCAGCGCTGCGAGGGGTTCGTCCAGCAACAGGACATCCGGACGCATTATGAGAGCTCTGGCCAGCGCGACGCGCTGCTGTTGCCCTCCGGAGATCTCCGTGACGGCTCGCCGTTCAAGCCCCCCAAGGTGCACCAGATCGACCATTTCCCCGACGCGCTCATCAACTTCCTGCTTCGGGCAACTCCGGATGCGGAGGCCATAGGCAATGTTCTGGCGCACTGTCATATGCGGGAAGAGGGCGTAACCCTGAAACACCATATTCGTAGGTCGCCGGTCGGGGCCGACGTGGGAAACGTCCCTGCCGTCGATTTCAATACGACCGCTATCGGGAAGGACAAAGCCTGCCAGCATGTTCAACAGAGTTGTCTTGCCACACCCCGAAGGTCCAAGAACCGCGATGAAGTCGCCGCGAAAAATATCTAGAGTGAGCGGATGAACCGCAACGACTTTTCCATACGCCTTGGAAACTCCGTCCAGGCGAACTAGCGGGTGACCCAACCTCCAAATCTCCCCCGCGGGGATCCGTTCCTGCGACGGAACCCCGCCCCTATGGCACCTGCTTCATGAACGTCCCAAGCAGATGCGATACCGGTCCGCCCGAATTTCTTCGGGAAACAGCTAGGCGCTTACGAACCGTTCCCATCCTTCCAGAATTTCATCGAAACTCGCTGTGCCTTCCGGCGGGTCCAGCGGCCATCCCGGAAACGGTCCACCCGACGTCTCAAACCACTCAGCGATGTTGTCGTACTTGTACAAGCCGCGTGGCAGATCATCAAGCAAAGGCACGGCGTCCTCTACCGTAACGGCCGTCATGATGAGGTTTGCGGTATGAGCCTGCACCTCCGGTGACAACGAGTGATTCAGGATCTCATAGTTCAGGTCTTTGTTCGGTGCGTCCTTGAACATCGAGAAGACATCCGAGAACACGAGCATGCCTTCTTCAGGCGCCACCCACTTAAGGTCGGGGGCATCCGCTCCGGCCCAAGTTACCGTCGGCGTCCAAGCCGGTGCTATCAGCACTTCCCCGGTTGCGAAGAGCGCAGCCAGGTCACCATAGGAGTTGCAGATGGTTAGCGCATGCTCCTTCTTGAAGTTGATCAACCAGTCGATGGTGGCATCGAGTTCGTCATGCGATAACAACGTAGGCGTCTTGGTGCCCGTTACAAACATCGGCGTATGAACCATGATGCCCATGACATCGTAGACCAACGCCGTCTTTCCGACATATTCCGGCTTCGTGAGATCGTTCCACGAAGCTGGTGGTTCGGTAATCACTTCCGCGTTGTACATCAGGGGCACGTCGCCCCACTGGAATGGCAAAGCAAGGACCGTGTTGTCACTTCGTACCTTGACGAGTTCCCGCAGCTCAGGGAACAAGAGATCCCAATTCGGAATTCGGTCAAGATCCAACGGCTCGAGTATATCGGCCTGTTCATAGATGTCGAGGTAGATGACTGCAGGCGTACAAAGATCCAAGGTCCCGACACCGCCAGCAGTGCCGGCTGCGATAATTTCCTCATTGGTGCCAATGTACGTCGGTTCGAGTGTTACTCCATTGGTCTCGAGCCAACCGTCGACATCGAGTCCGGTGTCGTAGTCCTGCCAACCCATGTAGGCCACGTTTGCGTCGGCCACAGCACCTGTGCCCGACAAACCAAGCATGGCAGCAGCGCCCGCACCGGCGAGACTGTATCCGAATGATCGACGTGACAGTGGACCATATTGACGTAGGCGAATGAGGCCTGAGTCGTAGACAGTGATCGTCGACGCAGGCACAGACTTATTGGTTATCATGGTCGTACCTCCCTGAGTAGAACACTGACTGAACATAGCTAAGCTCAACAACGAGTCCGCCAAGCAACATCAAGCTCTGTACCAAAGAGGAGATTTATGGTATGCTTCCGAATGTTATCTTGTCAATGAGTGCCTTTTGCGCATCGATGTACTCCTTGAAGACGACGGCAGATTCGTAAACAAGAAATTCGCTCCGTCCCGACACGACTCCGAAGATTGTTCGGCGAGCCTGTATTCCGTGACCTTTCGGCGGACGGGTCGTGCGCATCACTGTGGGAGAGAGTTTTCAACACGGGTGCAGCCGGCATCATGAAACTGAGTGAGGCCATCGGAAAGTTCGTCGGTATGGCGAGCAGCATCGCTCTTCTTCTCATCGCGGTCGCGATAAAGAACATTCTCTTTCCTGTCGTATTCTTGATGGCCGCTGTGAAGTGCAGCATGCCCCTCACCCGACATGCATCGCGCCTCCTCGCCGGTTTTCGCGAAGATGCAAGGAAGCTGAGGGAGACACGTGCAAGCCAGACTCCGTCTGCAGAACGATGGGAGTGTTCTGCGTCCTGAACCCGGCCCGGTTGTTCCGACAAGGAAGTCCGGCCGTCGCGACGTGGTACCGGGTTTCCGGAGCGGACCCCGAACGCTTGGCGAAGCCGATGGCCCGCCATGCGGCGCGGGCCTTCCGCTGGTATCGACGTCGCACCACGCCGGCAGTACGCTGGGAAATCAATCGGCCTGTTTACGGCATGTGTCCGTCAACCTGGTCTCCTCAACACACTGAGCGTCGATACAAGAGTGAACACATGACAGAAGTGCAACGGGACAAGGACGTGGCGGGAATGAGCGTCAGCCTGGGAGTGGACGTCGGCGGCACCTTTACTGATCTCGTGCTGATCGACGGCCTGACGGGCGTGCACCTCGACAAGGTGCCCTCGACGCCCGGACGGCCCGATGCCGTGCTGGACGGCATTCGCCGTATCGCCGGGACAGCCGGTATCGCCGCGAGCGGGATCGACCTCTTCGTGCACGGCTTCACCGTCGCAACCAACGCTTTCCTGACGCGCAACGGCGCCAGGGTCGCATTGGCGGTCACCGCGGGCATGCGCGACATACTCGAGATCGGCGACCAGATGCGCCCCCATCTCTACCGGTTGAGTCAGACCAAGCCACTGCCCGTGGTACCGCGCTCGCGCACGATCGAGGTCGCCGAGCGGCGTGACGCCTTCGGCAGGGTCGTGACGCCGCTCACCAGGGAAGAGGCACGCCGCGTCGCTGCCGCCATTGCGGCTCTCGAGCCTGAGTCGGTCGCAATCTGCCTTGCCTTTTCCTTCCTTGATGCGAGCCACGAGGAAATGCTCGAGGGAGCCCTTGCCGAGGAGCTGCCCGGCGTGCCGCTCTATCTCTCGAGTCGCGTGAACCCGCAGATCGAGGAGTTTCCCCGGGCCAACACCACGGCACTCGGTGCCTATGTCGGGCCCGTCGTCGACCGCTACGTCGCAACGCTCGACCAGGCGCTTGCGGCCGACAGCGTTGCCGCGCCCCTGCGCCTGATGCGGTCGGATGGCGGGATCGCCACGCCTCGTTCGGCACGCGACAATCCGGCCGCCATGCTGTTCTCGGGCCCCGCGGGCGGCGTCATTGCCGGTGCGAAATTGGCCGAGGAACTCGGCGTGGGTGATCTGGTGACCTTCGATATGGGCGGGACTTCGGCGGACTTTTCGGTCATCGCCGGCGGTGAGCCGCGTATGGTGACCGAACGCCGTGTCGGCGGTGTACCGCTGCGATTGCCGACGCTCGACATCGAGACGATTTCGGCAGGCGGCGGCTCGGTCGCTCACGTCGACATCGGCGGAGCGTTGCGCGTCGGCCCGCAATCGGCGGGTGCCGAACCCGGGCCCGCCTGTTACGCCCGGGGCGGCACGGACGCCACCGTGACGGACGCCGCGGTGGTCCTGGGCATCCTCCATCCGGAAGAGTTCCTGGGTGGCGAAATCCCGCTTGACGCGGGGCTTGCACGACAGGCGGTATCCGAGAACGTTGCCACCCCGCTGGGGTTGTCGCTCGAGGAGGCTGCGCTCGGCGTCGTGCGGGTCGCGAATGCCGGCATGATACAGACCATCCGCAAGCTCTCGGTCGAGCGTGGTCTTGATATCCGTGACTTCGCTCTCGTCGCCTTTGGTGGCGCGGGTCCGATTTACGCGCCCTACATGGCGCGTGATCTCGGCATGACCGAGGTGTTGGTGCCAGCCCATCCGGGCGTCTACGCCGCCCAGGGGTTGCTCATGTCGGACGTGCGGCATACCGCCCAGACCGCGTTCCAGCGTGGCTTCGCAAAGACATCGGAGGCCGAACTTTCCGATCGGTTGGGCGCCATGGCACGCGAACTCGACACCGAGTTGGAGCGCGACGGAATCGCCAAGGCGAACCGCTACATGCGCCACCTCGCCGACATGCGCTGCACGGGCCAGTTCCACGAACTTCTGGTGCCGCTGCCGCAGCCGGGCGATCCCGGTTGGTGGAAGCCTGACGAGGTTGCCGCGGCGTTCCACGAAGTCCACGAGCGGGCCTATGGCCACACCGACGCGGACGTGCCGGTCGAGTTCGTCAATCTGCGGGTGGAGGCGTTCGGCCGCACGCCCAAGGCAGCCCTGCCCCCCGCGCCTGAGAGAGCCATGGCAGCGCCGGAGCCGACAGGCCGCCGACAGGTCTGTCTCGATGTCACGGCGGGTTTCGCCGAGACGCCGGTCTATCGCCGAGACGATCTCCGGCCGGGCCACGCCTTGGGTGGGCCTGCGATCATTACCCAGCGGGACACCACCACCGTTGTCCTTACGGGTCAGACCGCTACAGTGGCAAGCAGCGGCGTGTTGCGGGTCAGCACGTCGGCATGACGGTGGCAATCACGCAGACAATCCCTGTCTTGCGCAAAGACACCAGCGAAGGAGGTGCTTCATGACCGGGATCGACCCTGTCAGCCGTGACGTTTTCCAGCACCAGGTCCACGGTATCGCCGAGGAGATGTCGATGGCGTTACGGCGTGCTGCCTTTTCCTCGATCATCTGGGACATGTTCGACTATTCCTGCGGGCTCTTTACGCCAGAGGGCGACATGCTCTCGCAGGCCGAGACCATTCCCGCCCAGCTCGGCATCATGTCGACGGCAATCCGCTACATGTTCGCAAAGATACCGCGCCAGGAATGGAAGCCCGGTGACGTGATCGTGTGCAACGATCCCTATCAGGGGTGCACCCACACGCCCGACATTTGTCTCTTCAGCCCGGTTTTCAGCAATGGCGAACTGGTGGCGCTGACTTCGACCATCGCCCATCACGTCGATATAGGCGGCAAGGTGCCGGGCAGCGAGGGACCGGACAACCTGGAGGTCTTTGCCGAGGGATTGATCTTGCCGCCGCTCAAGCTTCTTGAAGAAGGCCGGCCCAACCAGGCGATCTTCGACATCCTCGCCGCCAACGTGCGCGACCCGCACGGGTCGGCAGGCGACCTGCGGGCCCAGATCGCCGGTTGTCGTACCGGCGAGCGCCGATTGGCCGAACTCGCCACACGCTACGGCAACGTCCGGTTCCGCGAGATGTGCAGAGCCTGCCTTGCCTACAACGAGACCTACATGCGGCGTGCCATCACGAACCTTGGCGACGGCGCCTGGGAGGCCGAGGTTCTCATGGAGGACGATGTCACCTCCGAAGACCCGATCCGGCTCCATGCAAGGGTGACGGTCTCGGGTGAGGAGATCACGGTCGACGTCTCGGGATCCGAACCCCAGCGGGCCAATGGGCTCAACTGTCCGGAGGCTTCCACGCTGTCGATGATCCACTATGCGGTGAAATGCGTGCTGGCGCCCGACCTGCCGCAAAACCAGGGGTGTGATCGCCCGGTCCACGTCGTCACGAAGAGGGGCACGGTGCTCGATCCGGTCCGTCCGGCGGCCGTATCGGTGCGCCACATCACCCAGCAGGCGCTGGCGGACGTCGTGCTGAAGGCGTTGGCGCCCGTGGCCGGCGAGTACGCGGCTGCCGGCTGTCACACGAGTTTTCCGAGTTTCGTGCTGGGCGGCTTTGACGAGCGTCCGGAGATGGCGAACGACGACGGCACGGCCCCCTACTACGTCATCGCGGACATCATTGGCGGCGGCATGGGTGGAGCCGACGGCACCGACGGGCTCAACGCCATCGACAGCCACGGCGGCAACTGCGCCATCCTGTCGGCCGAAATCATGGAGACGCTCTCGCCCGTGCGCGTACGGCAAACCGAACTGGTGCCTGGTTCCGGCGGGAGAGGGCAGTTTCGCGGCGGGCTTGGCATAAGGCGCGACTACGAGGTCGTCGCCGGCACCGGCATCCTTACCGGCTACTGTCAGCAGACTCGCGGTGATACGGCACCCTGGGGTCTCCATGGTGGCGCGTCTGGAGGCACCGCGGCAATGATCTACAACCCCGGCCGCCCCGACGAGCGGAGTCTCAAGAGCAAGATGGTCGGCGTCATCCTGAAAGAGGGAGATGTGTTGCGCACCCAGGGCGCAGGTGGGGGTGGCTGGGGAGACCCGGCCGCGCGCGATTCTGCGCTGCTCGAACGTGACCGGGCACAGGGCTACGTCTGAGTTTCGCCTGGCCAATCGCAACTCCCGGAACCTGAAGACGGGGGACCGTCCGGGGCGGCCATGGCCCCTGGCGTGAGCCGGACGACACGCCATCACCTGATTCCTCGAACGGCATCTACCGAACGCCCGATCTGAAATCTCTAGGAGTCGTCATGCTGAAGCCTGCCATCGTGACTGCCCGGGAGATGAGCGCCAACGCCACGTTCATCCCCACGCTCAATGTTGACTGGGGAATTGTCTGTACCGGTCAGCATGTCCAGCTGACATGGGCGCGCTACGAGCCGGGGGTGCCATACGAGATGCACCGGCACGACTACGAGCAGGTGAGCGTCCTGCTCAGCGGGCGGCTGCGGCTGACTGTGGGCGATCTCACCCGGGACATCGCCGCTGGCGATATCTGGTTCGCTCCAGCGGGCGTCGTGCACGGAGGCGATGTAATCGGAAGCGAGGCGGCTGTCTTTCTGGACATCTACGGTCCGCCCGACGCAAGCGTCATGGAGTTCCTGCGAACCCATGGAGAAAGCGAATCCGGGGACTGAGGGCACCATGTCCTTGGCAAGCCTCCTGCCAAGAACAATCACACGCTGAGTACATTCTCAAACGGTTTCCAAGCCTGCCGACAATCTGGACCTCCATCACCCAATCGCGCCGTCACGGTGGCAGCCGGGGTGGTTCCGCTTGCCCGCTCGACGGGAGACCGGTATCTCTTCGCGGTCCGGACGGTCGAATCGGGAGCCGGGCCTTGTGATACGGGTGGAGAGGGAAAATGGACCAGGCGAGGACAGAGAGGAACGACGGGGTGCGTGTCGGAGAGTTCACCTACCTTGCGGAATCGGTCGAAAGTTCGCTCTACGGCAATGGCAGATTGTTCCTGCGCCGGGACAGCGACGGCAATGACAGCCCCTGGGAAGGCATGGACCTGGAGAAACGGCTGATGCCGGTCCACGACGCCCGTATCCACACCGACACGCTGCGACATACGCTCGATTCCAACGGCTTTGAACTGGTCGAGTGCCCTGTCGAGAGTCCTGATTTCGACTGGCTGGACCACGACCGGATCGTGCGTCGCTATTACCCGCACTGCGCTGCCATTGTTCGCGAGGGGACCGGAGCCCGCCTCGTCAGGGCATTCGACCACAACATCCGTTCGGTCTCGGGCAACCGGAGCAGGCGGCGCCTTGATGGAGGGCAGCAGGTGCAGCCGCCGATCCACATGGTGCATGGCGACTACACGCTGGACAGCGGACCGCGGCGCCTGCGCGACCTCGCGACGGCGCCGACCGGCAACGATACCTATCGCACGGCCCTCGCCGAGGGCTGCTCTCTCCTCGACGGCAGCGATGTGGCGCGCGCTCTGGGGGATGGCCGCTTTGCGATCATCAATCTCTGGCGGAATATCGCGCCGGAGCCCGTGGCGAGGGAACCGCTCGCGCTCTGCGACGCGACCAGCGTCGATCCCGACGATCTCGCGGTCTTCGAGATTTTCTACAGCGACCGGGTCGGCGAGAACTATCTGGCGAAACATGCAGAACGCCATCGCTGGTACTCCTATCCCGCACTCACCCCCGACGAGGCGCTGCTGATCAAGCAGTGGGACTCGCACGGCGGACTGGCACGCTCGAAGGGCGCGAAGGCGGACGCTGCATGCCCGGGAAATCCGTGCACCTTCAGCTTCCACAGCGCCTTCGAGGATCCCGCCACCGCCCCGCACGCGCCTGATCGCTGGAGCATTGAGGTTCGCTGCGTCGCTCTCTACGACTAGGCATCCAGGGCCTCATGGCCCCTGCGGATGGAAGACGGGAACTCGTGCGGCCCGGCCGCCGCACGATGCCGGACACAACCATCAGGGCGTCCTCTGCACACCCAACCGGATCCACTTCCCGCCAATCGGGGCAAGAGACTGTCCGGGCCAGGTCATTCCCCGTCCACGCGGCAATCCGGGGTCCGGCATCGGGTGGGCAGTCGCGGCGTGAGCATGGTTCAGAGAGTTGACAACGTAATACTTGTGCACATATCCCGTGTTGATGAACGTGACCCTTTCCATTGACGAACGTCTTGTCGCCGAGGCCAGGCGACTGGCAGCAAACCGAGGCACCACCCTCAACAACTTGATCAGGGACTACCTCGTCACATTGACCCAGGCGGAAGACATGCAGACGGTCGTCTCCCAGCTGGAGGATCTCTGGGCCTCGGGTGACCACGGGTCCGATGCGGACTGGACCCGTGATGAACTCCATGAGCGGCCGTGAGTTCATCGACACGCACGTCGCGGGTACATTTAATCCATTGTTATATAACGAGTTATTTCCTCACTTCAAAATCCGAAAGCGTTTAGGCAACGATTGCGCTTCCAACACACGCGCGTCTTCGGACCCCCTCTGCGCTTCCCTGTCGAATCCATCCTGAGTCGGTCCCCTTCCACAATCCCAGCTTCGCCGGACTTAAGCACGGTCATCGGTCCGACCTCGCCATGTCCATCCGCACCCATCCCGCGAAGCGTGAGTACTCCCACTTACGCCGCGAGTCTAGGCCATACGAACCGCGAAGCACGATTTCACGACCTATGGCACTCTTACGGAGCCCAACTCATTTTTCAAATCCCGACTACTTCCATAACTACATGGTGTTTTTAGTTTTTTACATCCTTTGCAATCCTACGAAATGCCTAGATACCGGTCCGTCAAATAAGCCGAAGCGCATCTCGCTCCAAATCAGGACGCGACTGGTCCCGATAACCACTGCCAAGGCGACCTCATTCGGAATTCCACGATTTGACGGTAGCTGGCCGGTCGGCGGCCCTCCCAGCGTCTCCCGACGGCGCACCGCCGAACGCATCGTCCGGACCTCTGTACGAAGCACGGGAAGCCGCCCCCTGAGTCCGGCCGCGTCCCGCACCTACCGCCCGGAACCGCGCGCCGCGCCCGAATGGGATGGTTTCCGCGGCGCGATGAACTCGGCCAAGTTTCGAACATAGGGCGCGGCCATTCTCCGGCGCCTGGCCGACGGCCCGCTTTACCAGCGGAACGGTGCGCCGGGCGTCGCAGTCGTCAGCATCCTCATCCCCGCAGGCAATCGCGAATATGCGGAAGCGCAGCATCGAAGGGACCTTATGCACCATCAGCGCCGGGCCCCGCCACTCTCGCGGATACAGCCCGCCAGCGCCCAGGCCGGGTCAAGCCGCCGTTCCGGCACCTGCAACAGGACCAGGCCGCCGTCCGACGAGATCGGCCCGCCATCGAAATCGGCGGCAACCTTCGTGGGTCTGACGGCTAGAAGCTCGAACGCGAGCAGGCTATCTCCGGTCATGGTGAGCGTGGCGATTTCGTTGCTCGTGAAGGATCTCGCCTAGACGACAACTTTCTATGCCATCACAGAGACTTACGCCACGTTCCCCACCACATCATCAGGCCCACGCTGAACACCCCGGGCTAACCAGCGACGGCTACCACGACCTCGGACAGCCTTGCGAACGACGCCGGCCGCCCCCCGCCAGATTCTCCACCACATCATGTTCCGACCCAACTTGGTTCGTGGTAGGGTTGCCGCCCATGAACGCGAGAAGACCGCGCCTTGGTTCAAAAGGCCTCACGAAGCAGTAACAATCGATGACGACGAAACCGATGGCTTGAGAGATGGACGCTGTTTCAGAGTTATTTCTTGGTCTGCACTTTCGGATCGCCTTTCTAGAAAGGAAGGGTACCGCGTTCCAGGATTGGTTCGTCACTTTGGCTCGCCACGCGTTGGGGCCAGATTTCGAACCGATCAGACCGTATGGTCGCCAGGGAGATTGGAAATGCGATGGTCGTCAGTTAAGCACTGGTACAATTTTCCAGTGCTACGCCCCAGACACCGAGGCCGACAAGCAAACCATCAGGAAAATAAATGACGATTTTCCGGGTGCCCTTGCGAAGTGGCCCAACTTTATTCAAGCATGGATCTTCGTACACAACGATCCTAGAGGAGTGCCCCCGACAATCGCCAATCATCTCGACCAGATGAGACGGTCTTACCCTCGAATTAACTTTCAGATTTGGTCCCAACCCGAATTGTTCGTGTTATTTAACAAAATGGACAGCAATGCTAAGCGACTCATGTTCGGTGCAGTCCCCGACCGCAGCTTGGTGGATGGATTAGCTCTTGAGGATTTGAAACCCGTGGTCGATGCCCTCGAACGTCGTGACCCTGATCCGAAGTTCGGACTTCCGCCTCCCCCATCCGTACAGAAGCTTGAGAAGAACGACCTATCTGCCGAGGCCGCTGACATTCTCCGCATGGGACGACATAAGGTACGACTTGTTGAAACATATTTCCAGAAAACTGGACCTGTAGAGCATGGAGAGAAGATCGCAGAGGCTTTTCGCAAGCAGTATGCATATTTAAAGTCTCTTGAGCTCACCGCCGACCAAGTATTTATGCACCTCCAAAAATACGCTGGCGTGCAGGGTGAACCTAGGCGCCAAGCGGCTGCAATGGCAGTGCTGGCCTACTTATTCGATAGTTGCGATATCTTCGAGGACCCAGAGATCGAGGCACCTGGGACATGATTTTGCCAACAAAGCATGTACGCACAGATCGAGCCTTGGTCGGCGTAGGTGCCGAGTTGTTGCATCTACTACGTGAACCGATGACTATCTCGCAGCTGTGGAATGAGTTTCGAGCCCGTCGATCGCTGGAGTCAGCTCGTGCCCCCATTGACTATTACTGGTTCATCCTATCCCTCGACTTTCTGTTCATGATTGGTGCCGTTCAAGCCAAACGTGGCGTTCTGGTGCGTTCAGAGTCATGATCCGACGTCTTGGAAGCGATCTAGAATCCTTTAAGACCCTAACTTTCGGGCCTGGGCTCAACGTCCTTCTTGCAGACAAGAGCGAAGGGGCAACTGACCGTCAATCGCGAAATGGTGCCGGAAAGACTAGTTTCGTAGAGCTTGTCCACTTCCTGTGCGGTTCAAATGTAGATAAGAAAAGTATTTTCCGCTCGGAAGCCCTCATCGATGCAAACTTCAATATGACTGTCCTAGTTGGTGACGAAGAATGCGTGGTTGAGCGCTGTGGTAGAAAGCCGAGCCGTATTTCGATTGTTTGTGCCGAGAGACAGTGGCCCATTCCACCCAAAGCCCTTCTCAATGTAGACACCCACGAGTTTTCCAACGAGAATTGGCGGCATACGCTTGGTCACTATTGGTTTGGACTACATGCCCCATCCAAATCAAGTGGCAAGTATTCTCCCACTTTCCGAGCACTATTCTCCTATTTCGCACGCCGCCAAGGAAGCGGTGGAATTCAAGCGCCTACGCAAAACGCGTCCATGCAGCAGATATGGGATCAACAGGTGGCTATGTCATATTTGCTTGATCTCGATTGGCGGATTTCAAGTCAAATTCAACTTCTACGTGACAAAGAAAAAGTCGTAAAGGCGCTGGGACGGGCTGCCCGCACAGGTGACCTCGGACCACACTTTGAACGTGCCGCTGACCTAAGAACTCGATTGGCTGTTGCATCGCGACGTACTGAACTGCTTCGAACGGAGTTGCAGTCCTTTCGAGTTGTTCCCGAATTCCAACTGTTGGAGGTGGAAGCAAACGAGCTGACTAGGAAAATAAACAGTTTAGGAGAAGACAACTTCGTAGACAGACGGCTTGTTAGTGAGCTTCAAGAATCTCTGGAAGAAGAGACAGAACCAGACAATGTAGATCTAATGTCGCTTTACAAAGAAGCCGGCGTAGTGCTTCCCGACTTACTGAACCGTCATTTCGAAGAAGTCGCACTCTTCCATCGGACTATCATCGCAAATAGACGTTCTCACCTAGCCGGAGAAATCACCTCCGCGGAGCAGCGTATCTTGTCGAGAGAGAAAGAAAAAGCGGACTTAGATGTCCGTCGGATTCAGATTATGGATATCCTTCAGTCCGGTGGAGCACTTGAGCAGTACACCGCTATGCGGGAGGAGCTTGGAAGAGCAGAAGCGGACGTAGAAATGCTGCGACAACGATTGGAAACGGCAGAAACATTGGAGAGTTCGAAATCTGAGCTGGAAATTGAGCGCAGTCAACTCACGCGCGCACTTCGGAATGATATCCACGAGCGAGCAGCTTTTGTTGACGAGGCAATTCTTAAGTTCGAAGAACTATCGGAAGCCTTATACGAACGGGCTGGGAGCTTGACCGTTGATGCCGGTTCGGCTGGCCCTACATTTGAAGTTAAGATCGAAAGGCAACGTAGCAAGGGCATTACCAATATGCAGATATTCTGCTTTGATCTCATGCTTATGGAATTAAATAACAAGAAGCGTCGTTCTCCCGGATTTCTCATTCACGACAGTCACTTATTTGATGGAGTAGATGAACGTCAAGTGGCGAATGCTTTGCAATTGGGCGCGCAGCGCGCGGAGACCAATGACTTTCAGTACGTCGTTACCATGAATTCCGATGCACTTCCGACTGATGGATTTAGACCTGGCTTCGATATTCGGAAGTACATAGTGCCGACAAGACTTACCGACGCTACAGAAACAGGAGGATTGTTTGGGACGCGATTTTGAGCCGTGTTAGCGCCTGGTCCAGTTTTGTATCACGCATGCTCTTCGGCGGTTGAGCACAGCTTGATGTCAGATGAGTTTCTGTAACAAGTCGCTTCTCATTAACGGTTAGAATTCACACAACATACTGAGCGTAGCGGCTGGCCTGAATAGCTTGAATCTTATCCGGGCGTTCGCTTTAGATTGGATAAATCGGGGAAATCATGAATGATCGCAGGCGTATCGCGCCCCGAACTAGCGTAATTCCGTACTGCCTCGGTCGCCCGGCTGCGGCAGCAAACCGGGTCCGATGTGCTGGCGTTGATGTATCGTAGCTGCTTGGGCATGGCCGTCGTAGTGGGTGAAAAGCAGTGACCACCTGCAACCTTTGCGGCCAACCGGATGATGACGCCGTTAACAGCGGGGATTATGTATTTCTGCGGACCCTGTTCGGCAAGGGACCGGCGAACGCAAAGGGATTTGAGTACGGCGGAAAATGCGCACCCATCCCGCATGTAACAGCGGGTTTTCTGATTACGTACGAATCTTATCTTTTCGCCCGGTGAACCGTGCGGATGAGGGTTGTACGTAATCAGGACCGGTTGTGCGACGAAACGCATGTACGTAAGGCTCTACAGTTGTTCGGAACCCTCTTGGTTCCAACACAACATGCGTGCTGCCTGTTCCCGGCAATCTGAATGGCCGCGTCCTGGCTCTAAACGAGGAGAATCTCCCCGGGTTCGGTGCACGGGATTTTCAGTTCTTCGGTATCCACGATGCTAGGAACGATATGGTGGCTGGCTTCGACGACCCCAGCTACTACGCCGACAAACTGCGTGGCGATGTCAGGAAAACCATGTTGTGCACGACCTTATCCGTGCTAGCCAAGAGTGCTGCCGCGTTCTTGGCCAGTCTGCATCTCGCCGACTCGCCGAACAACTGGAACATCCTATGCGTCCCCTACGCAGGAGACGCCACTGGAGCCGACTTTTCATCCTTTTTTCCGAGAGACCAGACCCTTCGCAACTGATACACGGGTGTGGACAAAAGGTTGGAGTCCAGTTCGTGAATTTCGCTCTACGTGAACCAGCACCCGCCAAGCACCATAGGCTATCGTACCAATGCGATTCGAAGCCGCTTGGCCCGCTCTCTGAACGCCTCTTCACCGCCTTCCAGGGTTTCACACACGATCTCTCGGATTTCCGCTTCATCCAGGCCACCGCTCTTGTAGGTGATCGGCGGAAGACCGCCCACCGACTGCGCACCGACATCTGCCACAATGACCTGATCCGCGTCCGTGTTGACCACAAGGTTTGCATTATGCGTAACCATGATGACTTGGCGCTTTGTCTTTGCCTCCTGAAACAACGGCACCAGTTCGTCGAAAATTGATTTCGGATCCAAGTTCTCCTCCGGTTGGTCGATAATCAAAGGTCGATCATCGGCATCGTCGAGGGCGAGATAGAGAAGCACCAAGACTACTCCGCGTGTCCCGGGTGACAGCTTTTGTATCTCAAGTCCGTCGTACTTTATCCCGTACTCAAGCAATATGTGACTTGTGCTATATAACCATTGAGCGAATCGCCTAGACCACGGTCGATAGTTTGATCGGTCAGTTCGTGGGTATGGAGCCTTATCGAGAAGTGCATCCTGGTGCTTTTCCCGAAACTTCCTCATCGCGTCAGAAACAGCCGCCGCATCGCCAATTTGCCAGGCGTCTCTGAGCATCAGGTTTGCTTCCCTCTCGAGTGAGCCGATGCCCTTGAAGGGACCTCCCCTGAGATCGAACAGCTCATCCTCGCCTTTCTTTGCCCACCTTCTGACGTCCGCAATTCTGGTAACGGAGAATGAGAGCTTCCCCAGCGTGCCGCCTGCCTCCCTCAAGCGCCTGACCAGAGGCGCGTACAACTCATTCAGCACCCGTTCCTCGGCAAGCACTGCATCGAAAACACGAACGTAACCCGCCGCTCGATCGGTAACCAGGCCCTGCGCCCTCTCCTGCGCGCCCTCACAATCCGCGAGTTTCTGCTTCAAACCCACCAGCGCATTCGTTTCTTCGGTGATCCGTTTCGACACGACAGCCAGTTTGCGTGCACTTTCCCTGTCCACTGCGACCATTCTCTGCAGTCGTTCAATCTCCGCCTCGAGACTAGCGAGCGGCGTCCTGGCGAGATTGGCGTCCTTCGCCAAGAACTCTCCACTTTCATCACGTGCCGCTGAGGGCGTTTCCCCTTTCCATGCCTTCGTGCTCTTGTCCACTTCCTTTGACTTCGTTGCCACCACTGCGTCTACGTCCCCGGAATACTTCAGCAGAAAGCGTTCCCACTCACCGTCATCGAGCGCTACGCCTCTGTAACGCTCCTTCATTGTCCGCAGGGCCTCGGGCGCCCGGTTCTGTCGCAAGTCCAGGATCTCGTTTGTTATTCCGGCGATAGACGCCTTTCGATTCGCGAGGTTTCTGAGGTATCCCCGTACCTTCTCGGCGGCCGCGACAAGCTCCTGAAGCCGATCCGCTGTCTTGTTAGCATCCTTCGGCAACAACTCCTTTCGGTCCTTCTGGTAGCGGGCGATAAGCTTTTGCTTCTCGGCAATCTTCGTCTTCAGCGGCTTGACCTCCCGCGTCTTCTCCATCTCGATGCCGATCTGATCGGAGATGTTCGCCAACGCTGCCTCTTCCCGGCCTCGGGCATCGCGATAGGCGCCGGCCCGAAGTTGTAAAAGTTCACCGAAATCGGCAGCACCGTCGCGATCAAGCGACGGGTGCGCTTCAAAGATCACGCGCTCGATTTCCGAAATCAGTGCTGGCATGCCGTCGACCGAGCAAAGATCCTCAACGAACTGTTGAGACAGATACCGTGCACGCGCATACGCGTCTGATGAACGATTTATCGGTGAGTCCAGGGGCTGTGCTTGCCCCTCGTCACCGCTCGACCATTTGACCACCACACGCGACCCCGACAGGTGCTCCCGGGCCCGAGCAAGAAAGGACGGATTCTCCTCCGATTCGACATAGGAACTGCAACCAGCCGCGATCATGTCCACCAGCGCGGTCTTGCCGGATCCCCGTCCGCCGATCACCGCTATCAATCCCGCATTCAGCTCCACGACCGGGGTCTTGATCCAGGCTGCATTCTCAACTCGCACTTGATCGATGATTTGTGAGGAAGCCATCCATATCGGTGGCGTAGCACCGACATACGCGCGTTCCGGAACCCGGCACGCATGCCGCAGTGAATCGAAACTAGCGAGTCCCTTTATCCAGAAAAATCGGTCTTCTGCGGGTTTCCCCGTTCGCGCCAGATCATGCGCATCGCTGCCCCACAGGCATGGCTTCGGGCCGCCATATCTCTCCCGCAGCTCCGCTAGGCTGGCGGCGCCCTTCCCAAGCCAGAAATCCCTCTGCTTCAAGCTCGATGCAAATATCGCGTGCGCCGACTTCTCAATTTCCCCTCGCAGCGTCGTATCGGCCGCGTCTCTGACGCCCGAGGTACCGTCGGCATTCCCTGCGACAGCGATAATGATGTTGTCGTGGGCCCAGTCGATGTCGCGATAGGTATCGCGCAGATTCTCGAGGGATACCTTGAATTGCGTGACGCCGTGTCGTAGCGCCGCTTCTTCCTCGACATCGGCGCCGTACGCGCGTCGACCAAGGCGCACCAGCTCCGAAGGTGTACATGCGAACTTGTTGTCGTATGCAGAGAACCAGAGCCGACCCAAGAATCGGTTTAGTTCGTCCACATGGTTCACATCCTCAGAGCTGACAAGAAGGTGGATATTGACAAAATTCCCCTTTATCGTTCCGGTGTTGAGTCGCAGCTCGACATTCGGAAAGAGAACATCGCACTCTGGCAGCCGGCCGTTCTCTTTTTCTCCCTTCAAACACTCATAGGATCTTGTGATGCAATAGTCCGTCACGCCAATCGCCTTCAGCGGAGGCGAAACCGCTTCAAGCGCATCAAGATAACGTTCCCAACCATTCTCCTTCGGGAAATTGTCCGCCAGCACGGTCCCCGGCGCGTGGATATGCGGTTCCCATCTGCGCCAAATGGCCCCCCGACTGCCAGCCCTTGATACCCTATCCGTCATGCTTTGAATTCCAGATTGATGCACCCTTGCATCAAGTTATGTCTCACCAAGATCGCACGCAACCGCTCACTCGCGAATCGGATTCCACCGGCAACACCCAACCGCCAGCAACAGCGTGCTCCGCCTACAAAGGTCCATCGAGAAGTGCAGCGTCGCCATCTCTCCACCCGCCAGTGCAACGGAATGTCGTCCTGAGTCCTGTTCGTCGCTCGCGATGTACGTGGTTTGCCGAGAGCTGATCGTTGACCGGACTGGCCAAAGTCCCCCCAGTCACTGGTCTTTCCGTCACCTCGTAGCCATCTCAGCCCAGCTCGCGATGCCGGAGGCGAAAGCGTTCCGGAAGCGTCCGGATTCAAGAGGTTGACGGTCACTGTCGGTAACACCCCGGCGCCGACAACGCCTCTGACGGCTGACCGATGCCGAGGATGCGGCCGATAGAGCGAGGGGAACGGCGGCTCCTGCCGCTCTGGCCAGATCAGTAGCATCGACCCGCATTTTCAGTCCCCTTCTTCCGCGCGCCGGCGGCTCGACGCGATCGCGGACAGGATTATCTCATCGAGTTCCGGCTCGTCCCATCTCAAGGCCTCGGCCAACGCCCGATCCATCATCGCCAGGAAGTGTAGGTCGTCCGCCTTGACCTGAAACGTGTACAGGCGATTGACGACTTGGCGCATCAGGCGGCCTATCTCCTCGTCTCCGATGCGCGACACCTCCGGCCAGGGTATCTCTCGCCCGTTCGCGTCGATCACCATGACATCGGTGAAGTCTCCGGTTCGGCTGACCGGCTCGATCCCGGCGTGAACGTCCTCGAGCATGGTGTTGCGAACGCACATCATCGCCATCGACTTCGAGATGCTCGCGATCAGTCCTTGCTCGTGCTCGTTCACCGTCTGCCTCCACCTTCCGCGTTCACCAACGACGCAGTCTTGTCTGGATATTCGCGCCACTCCTCCAGGCTCGCAGCACGGACACGCCCAAGCTCTTCCGCATCGAGGACTATCCGTCCAAGGAGGCGCTCCACGGCAAGTTCGCCATCCGCTACCGCATCACCCCGGTGCCGGACGCGGACCACTTCATCGCGAAGCTCGCCACCGACGACACCGACCGGGTGAAGCGCGACCTCGAGCGCCACATCGAGGAGCAGCTCCACGACGCGGTGGGCGACCTCTACCGGCGTCTGGGCGAGGCGGTCGGGCGGGTCTCCGACCGGTTGCAGGAGGACGGGAACGGCAAACTGTTCGTGTTCCGCAACTCGATGATCGAGAACATCCGCGACCTGGTGGACGTGGTGCCGCGTCTCAACATCTTCGGCGACGACGCGCTCGCTCGGCTCTGCCAGGAGGTGAAGGACCGGATCGCGAGCGTCGAGCCGGACGCGCTCCGGCCGTCGAAGACCTTCGACCCGGCGGCCAGGGCGCAGGTCAAGCGCGACGCCGATGACCTCGCGGAGAAGTTCGCGGGCTACTTCGCGCCGCCGCCCGAGCCCGTGCGGGAGGCAGCCTGATGTCTGGCCGCGTGCTCGCCGAATCCGCGCTTCGGGTCAGCGACTGCGTGACGGAGCTGCTGCGCAAGCAGCCCTTCTTCGGGAGCCTCGTGCTGAGGCTCCCGCTGAGGCCCGATGCGACCCGGGAGACATTGGCCACCGACGGGCACGAGATCCGCTATTCGCCGCGCTGGGTGGCGGAGACCGATTCGCACCTCATCGAGACCGCGATGGCGCGCGTGGTGATGGCCTGCGCCTTGAAGCACCACACGCGCCGGGGCGAACGCGATCCGGAACGCTGGCAGATGGCCTCGCAGCTCGTCACCCACGCGCTCATTCGCGACGCGGGCTTCACGCTCCCGCGCCGGACGCCGAGGCGTGGGACGGCCTCACCGTCGAGCAAGCCTACGACCGCCTCCAGGCCCAGGACGGCGATTCCGGTGACGACGGCAGCGCATCCCCCGATGCCGTCGGCGCCGAGGATTCGCCCGCCGGCCAAGCCTCGCCGGACAGCGATGACGAGGACTCCAATGACCAGACTGATTCCACCGCCGACGACAGCGACGGTCGGGACGAGGACGGCGACGGCGAGCGCGACGGCCAGGGCCAGGACGGCAACGACGACGACGACGAGGGTGCGTGCGATGCCCCGCCAAGCCACGATCCGTCCGGCACCGGCGAGGTCATGGACGCCGACGCCCGCGCCGGCGACGACGGCGAGCCCGGCGACGCACCCGTGGACGTCACCGCCGAGGAGCAGGCGTGGGACGAGGCCATGCACCAGGCGCTCAACATCGCGAGGGCCGAGGGCAAGGTGCCGGGCCGGGTCGAGGAGACGGTGCGAAACGCCCACGCCAGCACCCTCGACTGGCGGAGCCTGCTGCGTCGCTACATGACCAACGCCGCGCGCCGCGACTATAGCTGGAGCGTTCCCAACCGGCGCTTCATCGACGGTGGCCTCTATCTCCCCTCCATCCGCTCGGAGGGCATGGACGCGATCGCCGTCATCATCGACACCTCCGGCTCGCTGCCGGCCCGGACCCTCGCGGACTTCTGGACCGAGCTCCGCGAGGTCGCCACCGAGATCCAGCCCGAGAGCGTCCACGTCCTCCAGGTCGACGCCGCCGTGCAGGACGCGGACAACTACGCCCCCGACGACCTCCCCGACGAAATCGTCGTCAAGGGCCGGGGCGGCACCGACTTCCGGCCGGGCTTCGAATGACTCGACGAGCGAGGGATACAGCCGGGCGTCTGCCTCTACTTCACGGACATGGAGTGCTCGGACTATCCGGAGGCCGAGCCGAGGTTCCCGGTTGCCTGGGTCAATTGGGGGCCGCCTCCGTCGGAGTGGAACCGCGAGCCTTGGGGCGAGCGCATCGACATCGCCGCCGACCGGAGGGGCTCGCCATGAAGTGCGCGATCCACGGCACCCGCGCCGAGGCTCTCAGGCAGGCGCTCGAAGCCCTGGCCGGACTCTCGTTCTGGATATCGTGGACGGCCGACCCGGACCTCGCGCCCGAACCCGTCGTCAGCGCCCGCCGCATGCCGGCCGCTCACCGGGTACGGCCGGAGCGCTCGTGCGCCCCTGGCCGCTCGAATTCGGGCGCTACCGCTACCGCTCTGGCTTCGTCGCCAGGCGCTCGGCGGAAAAGACCGAAAAGTTCCGACGCCTCGACTCCCTCGTGCGCGAGACCGCGCTCGGCACAGAGCCGTGGTCCGGCAGCACCCGCACCGCCGCTGCCGCCCCGAAGACCATCGAAGCCCTGCCACTCGGCTTTACATAACGTGTGTCGTCAGGAGAAGCAGTCGAAAGGCCGTCGGATCGCCAGCCGTGCGAAGATGCGCGCCGTGGCAGACCTCCAAGTAGAGGGAGTCGACGCGATGAAAGCAATTGACGACCATGTCTCATGTCACCGCTATGCACGACTGCGCCCGCGTCGTACCGGTGGCGCTACCGATCCGCTTTCGTCCCGTGTGTCACAGAACTTGGGCCCTCTCTACACCGGGACACCCAACAGCGCGTCGCAGGCCGGCGCGACATTCGCGGCAGGGACAAGACATGGGGAATTCGTCGATCGGCCACATGTGCGAACAGATGCGCGGTGACGCGCACAGATTGAATCCCCTCGCGCGTGTGATCTCTATACAGGCCAATGTGAATTTTCTCCCGCGACAACGCTGCGTCCGGCTGCGCACCAGTCGAAGTGACCCCGCTCCCTCGTCGCTTACGGTGTCATATCGGTCAAGACCCAACACCTACGCACCAACAGCCACCATCGGATGCACTTCCTATGGGCCGCCGGCGCCCAAAGAAGTCCCCGTGAACCGTATACCGCGTGACCTGAATTCTCGATACGATAAGAGATATAACGAATCCACAGCCCGTTGAGGATCACCGACATCAAAGACACAATCGAAGTTCAACCGACAAGGGAACAACCGGCATGAAAGAAACAAAAAAATCTACTGGAACAAATGCTTTCTATCGGTTCCCATCGTGCAAGCAAGACTGATCTTGTTCCCGATCCCGGGCTGGATTGGATCGTAGGAACTGAGAGAGGCAGTGAAGTAATAGTGTATGGCTCAGCCGAAGGTGTGTTCTTATACACACTGATCATTTATGAGGACGCTAGACAGTGGGACACAGAAGAGTAACTGAATTGGAACTTCAACGCTTGTGACGAATGGAGTATCGCATCACAACCGAATCAAGGTCGGCGCCGACCTTTACAGGATCGTGGCTCACCAACCTTCGAACGCGCAGACAAATTGATATATCATCGATCTAATGAAGGCATGTTAAACAGCGAAATGTATGTCGAAATTGATCAGCGACTGAGTCAATCCCTAGGACTACATTGGCGGGATGAAGCAAGTGGATGGGGAAGAATCAATGGAAATGGTGATTGGGAAACCATTCTCACGTATTGTACCGAGACAAGTTCACGCGACAGACGATCGGCCCAGTTTGTTACTATGAAACGTGCGGCACTCGACTCCCTTGCAAACGCTCTGGGTGGCGAAGCAATAACTGTTTTTGACGTAGTACAGATGGCTTACAGAGCGACCCCCGATGCTGGCCACGATGACCGGGCAAAGGATTCAATAAGTCCTACTGGAACTCGCACCATATGCAGAAGCAGCATTGGAGTAGGGGCCTCGTATACTCGAGGAATTCAGATACTATGTCCAAACAGCAACCCGAGCTGGAGAATACACGGAGAAGCGGATGAACGATTGGCTGTTCCACTAGTCTACAAAGTTTTTGATTGGAGAAACGGGAAAATTCGGGATGTTTCATACCAGAACAACGACATGACCAATAATTTCGAGAACGAGGAGGGCAAGGCGTACGATATGAGTCCTGCGTTTTTCACGCCGGATGTACTCACAAAATGTAAGTGAGATGATGAGAAGTACGAAGTTTCCACAAATTCGATTCGATGCAGAAACGCGTGGCACTTGCAATATTACAACTTCGATCCAAAACAGAATCTGGTATATGCTTTCATTAAAAATCTGAAATACTTGCCATCAAGAGAACAACTTCACTGGATGGCGCATAATGTAGGACCCACAAGAGCGGGCGGGAAATTTGGTCCGATTACAGAACACACCGAACGTGTATTGTTTTGCGGCGAGTGGAATTCAGATTTGGCACCTCTAGATAAGCTAAAGAATGTCATTAGTGGATTGGACGGAAAGTGGTGGTGGAAATCGCCAGAGTCTAAGCATCTGGCAAGAGCTGGTACAGCTATGACGGAGTCGGTTCGGGAGTGGGGCGAGGAAGTAAAGTATCTCCACCAAATTTGTGGTTGAATCCCTAAATGAACGTGCACTTCGTAAACATTCTGTTAAAAATGGTATGACGAAGGAGGAGGCAAATCGTATTCGTAGCATAAAGTTACTGCGTAGCGCACTGGTGCAGGCAGGGATGGATGATGCGAAAGCCGATGGCTGCGTTCGGGTATTCTCTAACCTTGCGGATTCAAGGAACATAGGCGACGCACACAGATCAACGGAATCTCGCGAGAGATTAATAAGAGAAATGAGGAAGCAACATGGAACTCTTAATTTGGCATACACGGCTGCGGTAAATGAGTGTATCAAGTCCCTCGCGCGCATTCGGCAAATTCTATAGATTCTGGCGGCATGGTCCCTCCCCCACCAACTGCCCGATACCTCGCACGGCAGCACAACCATCTCCACGACATTGTTGCGCCATGAGAACGCAGGATTACCTGTTCGCGGAGCCAGACCTGGACGATCAACTGCGCGAACGGCAACGCCAAGTTGCCGCCAAGGTGGATGCCATACGCGAGGGTCAGTTCTTGATCTCCAGCGATCAGGATGTTGTGGAACACGTGCTTCCACAGCTGGTGGTAGAGCCGATCATGCTCCAACTGGATGCGCGAACCATGAGCAAGGCGGAGACGAAGGTCGATGTCTCGGGAGACCCTATGCGGATCTTCAGTCCGGGCCGCCGCGGCCCCTTTCTAATTCCCGGTACTCGCGTGGACATCGACATTCCATATACCGGGGAGGACTGGATATTCCGCTACCGCATCAATCCATGGTCCACCGTGTTTCCCCGCGCCGAAGCAAAACGGGGATCTCTTCGCATTTCAATCTCGCTGCCCCACGACGCGGAACCCGAGCGATTCAAGGAAAACTACGACCGTGAGCTCCGGTTTATCGGGGAATGTGTCGACCGCGCACGCACGCAGGTCGCAGCCTACAACGAGAGCCTCGAGACCCTGGTACGTCATGCCGTCACCCACCGTCGAACCCGGCTCGGCAAGCATGCAGGTATCGCTAACCTGCTGGACATCCCGTCGGCCGCGAAGCGCGGCGCGCCGTCGATCGCGCCGGTACCGATCGAGATACGCCGACCGCCGTCGCTGCCCGTCCCGCCGAAGACCGGTCTCGCGCCCGAACCTGGAATCACGGCCGAAACCTACGAGCGCGTGCTTCACTTCATTCGCCACCAGGGACGAACATTCGAAAGAACGCCCGGCACCTAAGCCCTCCATGACGAGGAGGGGTTGCGGAACCTCATCCTGGCCCAGTTGAACGGTCATTTCGAGGGCGCTGCAATGGGCGAGGTCTTTCGTGGAGGCGGAAAGACCGACATCTGCATCGAAACCGGCAGCCGCGCCGCCTTTGTCGGCGAATGCAAACTGTGGACCGGTCCCCGGAGCCTGTCCGGTGCGCTGGACCAGCTGCTCGGTTACCTCACGTGGAGAGACAGCAAGGCGTCCCTCCTTGTCTTCAATACACGAAACAAGAATTTCTCGAAGATATTGCCGGTGGTTCCCGCCGCGATCCGCGGCCACAGCCTATTCCTCCGCGATCTGCCGTGCGAAGAGACCGGGGAATGGCGCGTCCTCATGCGGAGCGAAGAAGACGAGGGACGACGGGTGACGGTCCACGTCTTCCTGTTTGATCTCTACCAGGCTCCCGATGCCGGAATAAGCAGGGAGTAGCTCTCCATTCGCCCAATCGGGTATTCGACCGAAGGGGCAGTATTCGTCCGTCGCGCTGGAGGCCACCGCCAAGCATGCGCAAGGTCAAGGAGGGGATACGCTTCGGCGGGATGCCGCAATCGTGGTACTAGCCGGTGAGGCGGCGACTTGCACGCCTACACCCCAACCGTGGTCCATGGAATGCGGTCTGTACCAGCGAGCTCGGCGAGGTCTTCCCACCGTCTCCGGCCCGCCGGCGGAAAGAGGACCACGTTCTGACCATCTGGTACGACAGTACTCCGATATGCGATCCCGTCCACCGGGCGCATTTCGTGCCGGCGGGCGAACACCTGCGCCAAGTACTCGCAGACGATTTGGGAAGGGACGTACTCGATGTGTTCCATACCGTCCTTCGCTACCGGCCTGGATATCTGATCGACGAAGTCCTGCAGGAACATGATCGCCTGATAACGGTCGTATTGGTCCAGGTCGAATACAGACGGTGGCTCAGGGAGGTAGGTCAGGTCCAGTACGACGAGTTCGTCCTTCGTCCTGAACTTGCCGATCGCGATGCGTGCGGACGGCTTGTTCACCACTTCACCCACTGCGGTTTCCGGCTCCCTCGCAAGGTAAAAGTACGCGATGCCGGCCGGATTCATCCGGCCCGCCGTGGCCTTCTCGTCCGGTGGCGGACCCAAATCTCGGAACCTGTCGAAGCGCTCGCAGTCACCCTCTTGGCGGACCCGGTACAGCGTCTCGTGTTTCTCAAGGGAGCGAAGGAGACTGAGTTCATTCACGAGGTCCCCGATGCGCTTCAGGAATTCAGCTGGCGTCGGGAACTCCATCCAAGGGTCTATCCCGAACTCCCTTTCCTTCCGGTCCAGGAAGTACCGAGTCCTGTGCTTCGCCATCTTCGCGAAGTGGTGCCAGGTATGCGTGAATCGCTTGTGTTCGTGCATTTCCAAGAAGTGGCCGTTACACGGCACCCACGCCGTGTCGTGGAATGCGTTTGCGACGTCTCGCAGTAGCTCCGTGCCGCAGTCTGGCCACAGCTCCCGCAGCGCCTCTTCGGTGCTGACCGTGTCGATGAGCCATTCTCCCTCGTCCCGGATCGCTCCGGCCTTGCCCGGGTCGGCGAAATACCTCTGTAGGGCTGGCGCGACCAGTTCGACGATAAGGCTCACCGGACCGGGGCCGAATCTTCCACCGTCACAGTAATCACACTTGCCTTCGCCGGAGCCGACGCCGCCACCGGCTACCACAAGGTACTCCTCCCCGACACAATCCGTGCATACGAGACGGTCCGGCGCATCCCAACCGGACCCCCATGCGTCCTTAGAACTGACTCCGCTCACCGGCTCTTTCCTGCGACCATGAACCTTCACCCTGCCTAAGCTGCTGTTCAATTGCTCTACCCGCGGGATCACCGGGAAGAATAAAGAGCTTCAGTCGATGTATCGTCCATCGACGGGACGAATTGAAGACATGGCGAGCGAGGTAAACTGCGTGCGGACTCCCGGGGCCGGGGAAAGCAAAGGAGGACGTCGGAAGTGCTCCGCAACTGGTACGACAGGACATCGCTCGGCGCACGGGCCAGGTTGGACGTGCCAGGTCGTCTAGGCTCGAACAATTCCGCGACCCCTTCGGTTAGCCGTCGTCTGCGTCGGCTGCGGTCCATTGCAGCTTCGCTTCTATCTGTCGACGCAGCTCGGTATCGATCTGTCTCGGCGCACACCGGATGTACCGCTCGGCTTCGTCGCGCTTCGATCTGACAAGCGATTGAAGGTGTCCCATCACCTGCTCCCCGAGCGACTGCCCTTCCTCCGCGAAGTTCGAATCCAGTGCTGTCCACACGACGGCGTCGAGACTTCTTGCCCGTGCCCATTCGTCGAGTCCAACAATGCAGTCGGAGTCGCCCGCTGGCCATGCCCCGATCCGGTTGTGCCGACTCTTTGTTGGGATTCCCTCTCGGCAGGCGAGATCCTGGCGGGCCACCTCGACGTCATCCGCATCCATAAGCGCCCAGAGAGACCGGACGGGCTGTGCCTCAGGATGTAGAACGAGGGTGACACGTCCATCTCGTGACCTTCGTGCGAACTCGACGCAGACCAGCGGCCCGTCGTCGAACCAGCAGCGTTGGACGGGCAGCCCTCTGGGGTCCCAAATCAGGGACCCCCAACCCAGACACGCGATGTTAGCCAACTCGTTGCTCCCTGGTGCTCGGCGGAGCGTCCATTCTAAGGGCGTTGGTTGCGTCACGTCCCTGGCTCCTCGCAATGCCATATGACGATTTGGGAGACACGGTGATCCGCCGCGATGCTCTCCCAATTGCGCTCTGCCGCCTCCTCCAGTCAATCCGACGCGAGATGGGCATAGCGCTCACTAGTTAGATATCCCATGCGCGTCCCTGTCAGCGCGCGCGAACTAGGTGGTAAGGCGTGAGTTACCTAATCGACACCAATGTACTCGTCTATGCCGAGGACAACCGGGACACCAGCAAGCAGACCCAGGCTCGGGATCTGATTCGCGCGCTGCTTCTCGAACGTCGTGGTGTCATTTCGCTGCAGGTTCTGCAGGAATTCCACGTGGTGGCCACTCGCAAGCTGAACATGGATCCGGAGGCGGCCAGGCACCGGATACTGCGTTACTCGAGATTCGAGATCATCCCCCTCCAGTTCCCCGATCTCCTGTCGGCAATCGACCTTCAGCAACTGCACAACCTCTCCTTCTGGGACGCGCTCATCGTCAAGGCCGCACTGAACGGTTCCTGCAAGGTGCTTCACTCAGAAGACATGCACTCCGGTCACATCATCGAAACCCTGGCATTGAACAACCCGTTTGCTCTCGCCGGCAGGTGACGCGCCCTGATTCACTGTGCTTCGTCGTGATTGCTGCCGCTCGGTTGCGAGGCGTCAGGATGGACCCATCTCCAGACCACATTGCGCCAGATGTGTCTTGCAGCCCGCCTTGAACCGGAGCCCTGAAGCCCGGCGGGGCGGTCAGGCGATCCAGTAGGGGTTGGACCAGCCCTGCTTGCCTGCATCGTCGGTGACGGTGACGCGGAACCAGCTGTTGCGGAAGGGCCAGGTCTCGAACCGGGCGCTGGTGAGGCCGTTGCCGTCGACATGGTCGGCACGCGACCCCTTGCCCTGAAGGGAGATGCGCTGCGCCGGGGAACAGCGGATGTCGATGTGGCCGTCCGCCACGGCGATGTCGTGAAAGTCCGGTCCCTGGCTCGAGTAGTAGCGGCCGGACTTCAGCGAGGCGAGCAGGGCGTCGGGGTCGTTGTCTTCGGCCTGGACCATGACCCAGCCGCC